>Reba_p2__coassemble_995_pt1 | contig 17017 bp, 14 predicted proteins | sample Reba_p2__metabat2_low_PE_042 | metagenome-assembled genome bin Reba_p2 | reverse complement strand
TGCCATGCGTGCCGGCCACTGCCAGTGTGGTTTTATGGCGCAGATAATGCTCATAAAGATACTGCGGGCCTGAGACATAGGCGCGTTTTTCATTGAGCATACGCTCAATTACACCCATGCCTCGCTTCATGACGTTGCCAACGACTATAAGATCAGGATTAATCTCATCAAAAAGTGAGGCATCATAGCCTTTGTAGAGTTTGATACCTGCATTTTCAAGCTGTGTGCTCATTGGTGGATAGACATTAAGATCTGATCCTGTGACTGTATAGCCTGCACTTTTGGCCAGAATGGCCACGCCACCCATAAAGGTGCCGCAGATACCAAGAATATGAATATGCATAAAACTACCTTACATTACACTTAAGATATGGCTCAAAGGCCTTGGAGTAACGTCCCACAGCCTGACCTTTGTCATCTATCTCAATGGTGTAGACAGCAACATTGTGTTTATTGCCAAAATCCAAAGCCTTTTGTGCGCCAAGCACCAACAGTCCTGTATCAAGCGCATCGGTGGTGGCTGCAGTAGGGGCAATTACTGTAACTGATACAGTTTTATGCGCTACAGGATAGCCAGTCTTGGTGTCAATAATGTGTGAGAAGACCTCTTTGGTGTTCTCATCTATAAAGAAATTGCGATATGAGCCTGCAGTTGACATAGCCATGCCTTTAGGACATGCCACCTCAAAGACACCTTTGCCAAATGGATCTTCAATTCCTACAGTCCAGTCGGCACCCTTGCTGTTTTTGCCCTTGGTGCGTATGGCGCCGGCCACAGCTATCATGTAGTTTTCAACCTTGTCCTCATCTAAATAGGTGGCAAGAAGATCAGCACCAAGACCCTCACCTAGGGTTGACATATCAAGCTTGACCGCGCCGTCGACTTTCTGCAGATAGGCTTTATTTGTCTGTGCATCGCGATACAGGGCAAATTTATCATAGCCTGTAAGTGCCTTGGCTTTGGCAATATCATCAGGCTGAGGCTGCTTTTCAAGTCTGCCGTCAGGGCCAAAGCCCCACAGATTGACCAGCGGTCCTACAGTAATGTCCATGGCATCTTCAATACGGTGAGCCTCAAAGATGGCATTTTCAATACTGTCAGCAAGATAGGGTGAAATTTCAAATTTATCAGTGCCTTTATAGGCATTAAAGCGGGCAAGCTCTGCACTGTTATCAAAGGTTGATATGGCATCAATAACCACATTAAAGGCGCTGTTGGCTCTTTTATCTAAAGCCTCATTGCCGCCTGTATAGCCCTTTGGTACCTGTACAGAGTAAAAGGTGCCCATGGTCTGACCTTTGACCTGACTTACTGCCATCTGTGCTGCATGTACATCGTTATCATCTTTGCATCCGGCAAAGGCTATCACAGATACTGCAGCCACAGCTGCAGCCTTGGTGGTAAATGTAAAATTAGACATAGATTTTTAGACTGTTTTTGAAGGAATTTTAAGATCGGCCTGACATTTTTTAGTAGGAGTTCTTTTCTGTCCTGCAAATGAGCATGAGGTAGTACAGCTGGCACAGGTCAGGCCTTCTAGAATCTCATTGGCCTCGGTTTCACTCTTAAGACCTTTTTTCTGAAGGATGTAGCCTAGGGCCATAAAGAAGAAAAAGATTATAAAAATTATAAAAGCGGCAAGATAAATCATAGCTCCCTCCGTGTTTTGGCTAATTATATATGGTATTTACATAAAAAGTGCGGGATATAATAAAAACATTCATAATTTAAGCGCTTTGTTGGTATAATGTCGCATCTTTATTTTCATAATTTGATTATTAAAATTAATTTGCCTGGATTTAACAATGCGTACTACTAAATATCTTTTATCAACTCTCAAGGAAAACCCTGCAGAGGCAGCAGTTGACAGTCATCGTCTGATGCTAAGAGCCGGTCTTATCCGTCAGGTGGCATCTGGAATCTACACCTGGCTGCCAACTGGCCTTAGAGTGTTGCACAAGGTAGAGCAGATTATCCGTGAGGAGATGAATAAAAAGGGTGCCATCGAGGTATCTATGCCTGTCGTGCAGCCATCAGAGCTGTGGCGTGAGTCAGGCCGCTATGAAAAATACGGCCCTGAGCTGTGCCGTCTTAATGACAGAAAGAAAAATGAATTTGTATTAGGCCCGACACATGAAGAGGTTATAACTGCACTTGCCCGCAAGGAGATCAAGTCAGCCCGTCAGCTGCCTATGAATCTGTATCAGATTCAGACCAAGTTCCGTGACGAGATAAGACCGCGTTTTGGCGTAATGCGTGGCCGTGAGTTTTTAATGAAGGATGCCTATTCCTTCCACGTGGACAAAGAGTCATTAAAGCAGACCTATGATGATATGTATGATGCTTATACCCGCATCTTTACCCGTTTAGGTCTTGATTTTAGACCGGTTGAGGCTGACACAGGCTCAATTGGCGGCAATCACTCCCACGAGTTTCAGGTTTTAGCCGAGGCAGGCGAGGACACCATTGTCTTTTCAGACAAGTCAAACTACGCTGCCAATATTGAAATGGCAGAGGCTCTTGCTCCTGATTTTGAGCGTGAGGCTCCAGGTGAGGCTTACGCCAAGGTGGCAACTCCAGGCTGCCACAGCGTAGATGAGGCAGCCCAGTGCCTTAATATTGATCAAAGCAAGATTGTAAAGAGCCTTATTGTGCGCTCTGAGAAAAAAGAAGATGGCAGCTATGATCTTATTATGCTCTGTCTTTGCGGCAATTATGAGCTCAATGAGATTAAGGCCGGCAAGATTGCAGGCGTGTCAAATCCTCTTGAGTTTGCAACTGACGAGGAGATAAGAGAGTTTGTAGGTGCAGGTTGCGGCTCCTTAGGTCCTGTGGGCTTTAAGGGTCGTGTCATTATCGACAGATATGTAAACTGTATGTCAAACTTTGCCTGCGGTGCCAATGAAGATGGCTACCACCTTGTCAATGTCAACCTAGACAGAGATGTTACAGGTTATGAGGTGGCCGATTTGCGCAACGTGGTTGAGGGCGACAAGAGTCCTGATGGTCAGGGCACATTGCATCTGCGCAAGGGTATTGAGGTAGGTCAGGTCTTTATGCTTGGCACCAAGTACTCACAGGCCATGGGTGCTACAGTAACAGGTGAGGATGGCAAGCCTATTGAGATGGAGATGGGCTGTTACGGTATTGGTGTAACCCGTGTTATTGCTGCAGCTATTGAGCAGCACCATGATGACAAGGGCATTTTATGGACCAATTCCATGGCTCCTTTCTCTGTGGCTATTGTGGCCATTGGTCTTAACAAGTCCGAGCGTGTGCGTGAGGCTGCCGAGACCTTATATGCCAAGATGCAAAACAGCGGCATTGAAGTGCTCTTTGATGACAGAGATGAAAGAGCAGGTGTCATGTTTGCCGATATGGAGCTTATAGGTATTCCTCATATAGTAACTATTGGCGAGAAGTCTCTTGAAAAGGGTCTTGTCGAGTACAAGGACAGAAGAAGCGGCAACAAGGAAACCTTTACTGAACATCTGGCCTTTGATGAGATTATGAAAAAGCTCTAGGTTTGTACAACAGGTAAATTAAAAAAAGCAGGTGCTAAAAAAGCCCTGCTTTTTTGTTGGGACTTAGCTGAAAATTGTATAATAAAAATTATTATCTTAAGTAGATATACTGTTAACAAAAATGCGCTGTTTAATGGCTGCTTTAAAAACAAAAGACCTGAACAATAAAATTTGACATCATAATCAAATTTATATAATTTATTGAATTTTATTGGCATTTAATTTGCCAAATAAATAGAGCGTGCTAGAATTTAAAAAAGGGTATGTAATAAAATTTCACTTCCAAAGTAATAGGTACACCGGGTGGACGACCTTAGTTTAAAAAGACAGAGATCAGTTGACAGATGTCGACTCCTCTCACGCGTCCCTGTATACGATTATGCAGGTCAGACTCTGTTCTACGAGCTGAAATTTACAGCAGGCAATATACTCAAGACCAATGCTCTGCAGGAGCGCCACATATGGCACATCATTCAGGGCTATTTCCACAGAAGAAGCATGGTAAACTTTGTGGGTCCTGGCGTATCAGCCATGGTGGGCTTTCCAATCTCGCCCAAGCTTGAGGAGTATATGCAGTTCTTCCCTGTGGGAAAACTTATTGTAAGAATACACAAGACAGAGCCTCCTACCATATCCTCCATGCATCTTGTCAGCCATCTTGGCCATTACAATATGCGCTTTGCCATAGATCTTGGCACCTTGCTTTCAACTGACTGGATTAAATGTATAAAATCATTTCAGTTTGTGCTTATTCGCATGGATGAGGATTTTAAGGAAAAGCTGCTTTTAGCCTCACAGTTGCGTGCCGAGGCCCCATGGATTAAGTTTATTGTCACCAGAGTCAAGGACAGAGCGGGCTTTAAAGAGGCTTTTGACAGCGGCGCTGACTATGTTAAAACCTCATACTTTGATTTTAAGGATCTGGCTGCCCTTGAGAACAGCAAGAATATGGATCCTGCGTTGCGCCAGGAGTACGATGAGCTTTTAGGTCTGCTTCATGCCATGAAAAACAATCATCATGACAGTACTGCTAGACTGCAGAAAATGCTCACGGCTTTTCCTGATGTGGTACGTGATATTATCAAACTTATGGTGTTCTTCCATAAGGATATAAATTTTGCAAGCGTCAACTCCTATAATGCAGCTTGTACCTGTCTTGGTAAGGAAGTGGTCAACTCCTATCTTGGTATAGCAGTGCTACGTAACCTTACAGTATGCTTTGGAAATGCCACCAATACCAAAAGCTCAGGACTGCAGTTAGAGCCCTTTAAAAAGGCCCTGATACGTGCCAAGTTCTTTACGCTGCTTGCCAAGGTTAAAGGCAGTTATGATCTTGATCAGAATCCTTTCCTTGACGGAGTGTTTTCAAATCTTGAGATCTTCCTAATCAAGAGCAAGGATTCGGCCATAAATGATGCGCTGCTCAAAGATCTCATGCGCGCCTGCAGTACATATGAGAGTATAGCCGCCAAGATGTACAGGCTAGTCAAGGCCATTGAAACCTTGGACTTTAGAACAGTGGTAGAGGCTGCACAGCAGCTTGATATAAAGACAGGCCGTGTTCTCTCATGCTATGAAAAAGCCCTTATATGGATGAATAGACTGTTTGAAAAGCTCTACTGATAAATAGGCCATATAAAATTTCACAAAGGCCTTAGAAAGAATGTAAAAGGCGTTATTGATATACTCAGTAACGCTTTTGTACTTTAAGGCCCTAAGATTTGTACAAAAACCTATGGCCAATAAAAATCCCCGGACTTGGCCAGGGATTTTTATGTATTTAATTATTTTTAAGCTGCGTGTTTTACTGACAGAACATAGCAGAGATTGACTCTTCGTTGCTGATGCGTCTTATAGCCTCGGCAAGCATTGGTGCTAAGGTCAGATAACGTACCTTGCCAAGATTGCGTATGGCTTCATTAGTAGGAATTGAGTCAGATACCACAAGCTCATCAAGCTTTGATTCCTGCAGATTGTTGGCAGCATTGCCAGAGAGTACAGGGTGGGTGGCATAGGCCATAACATGCAGAGCGCCTCTGTCTTTGAGGGCGTCGGCACATTTGCATAAGGTGCCGCCAGTATCAATAATATCATCAACAATGATGCAGTCTCTGTCCTTTACGTCACCAATGATGTGCATTACCTCAGATACATTAGGACGTGGACGACGCTTGTCAATAATGGCAATATCAGCGTTGTTGAGCAGTTTGGCAATAGCACGGGCTCTGACTACACCACCCATATCAGGTGATACTACAACAGGATTGGTCAGATTCTGATTCTGCATGTCCTCAACGAAGATCTGAGAGCTAAAGCAGTTATCTACAGGCACATCAAAGAAACCCTGGATCTGCTCGGCATGCAGATCAACAGTCAGAACTCTGTCAACACCAACTGATGACAGGAAGTCGGCTACTACCTTGGCAGTAATAGGCACGCGGGCAGATCTTAAACGTCTGTCCTGACGAGCATAGCCAAAGTATGGAACAACTGCGGTAATACGGCCGGCTGAAGCACGACGCATAGCATCGATCATCACAATTAATTCCATTAGGTTATCGTTGGTTGGAGCACAGGTTGACTGAATAATGAAAATATCGCAGCCACGGACATTTTCATTGATTTCAACGTGAATTTCTCCATCTGAGAAACGATCAACAGTAGCACTACCAAGACGTGTATAAAGACGGGAAGCAATGCGTTTTGCAAGTTCTGGTGTTGCATTACCTGCAAACAACTTCATATCAGCCATATTAAAAAGACCCTGAGAGTGGTAAAGATAAGTTTAAAAATTGTGACATATTGACAGTGTAGTACATGATGTATTGCAACTCTTTGCCACAAAAGCACTGCGATAGAGCGATGTATCGAGATCATCAAGAGCTCTTTGCGCATCCTCTAATGTGTCAAACTCTACAAAACAAGAAGAACCACTACCTGACATATGTGCAGGGCCATATTTTACCAAGCTTATTAAACACTGTCCAACTAAAGAGTGAATATTTGCGACACTTTTGGTAAATTCATTGTAATAGCCCAAAGATATAAGGGTTTTAAAGTCACGTACCGGCCAGTCGCGCTTTAAATCTTTATTTTTAAAAACCTCTGATGTGTTGACATGACACTTTGGTGTGACCACAAGGTAGTATTTTTCATCAATATCAACAGTATGCAGAATATCGCCTGTACCCTGCGCAAAGGCTGCATGTCCATGTATAAATACAGGCACATCTGCCCCAAGCTGCCTGCCAAGATCTATAAGATCATCCTCAGTGGCATGTATCCTGCACATGGCATTTAGCACCAGCAGTGTGGTTGCGGCATTTGATGAGCCGCCTCCAAGACCTGCCCCCTCTGGTATGAATTTTTCAACCTCAATACACAAAGGGCGTCTTATATCATATTTTTTATAAAAGGCCAGGGCTGCCTTAAAAATAAGATTTTTCTCTTTGGCAAAGTCAAATGGGCCTTTAATGTCAATAAGCGAGGCATAATCTGTACTGTCTGCATCAGTATCTGATAAATTAAAGCTCATCTTATCGCCTTTGTCTAAAATTACAAACAGAGTCTGTAGATTGTGATAATTGTCAGGACGTCTGCCTGTAATATATAAAAACAGGTTTAATTTACAGGGGCTTATACATGAAAAGTGCATAGTAAAACCTATATAAGTTTAATCATCAAGCGCAATTTTAAGCCTGTAGTTTGTGTGCTTTATATCAATTGAAGATGGCAGCATCAGACTCTGTCTTGTAGCAAAGCCTTTATAGTTTATAAAAAAATCTCCAACCTGAGCCTTTAGAGGATAGCCTTTTTTATCTAAGGTCACCTCATCAAGGGCACCCATTATAAGGGCAAGAATATTATCATCAGGCAGAGAAATACCTGTTGCCTCATAGAGCACATCTTTTAAGGAGGTGCCATCTATCTGACCATCTGAGCTTTTTAATCTGACAAAGTTATCGGTTATAAACAAAGAGGCTAGAGTGTGGCCAATAGGGGAGAGAAGGTGCAGAGTCTTTAGATTTTTATCCTTTTCAAGTACAAAGCGCAAGCTTGTCTTTTGTGCCTTGCTTATAAGGCCAATGCGCCCTGTGATTTTAATTTTATCATAGACAGTCTGCAAAAGTAGCTGATCATAGCCTGCTTTATAGCTCTGATCTGCTGTCTGACAGGCAGTAAGGGACAGAGCAAGCAGGGTGGCAAACCCTGCAATCTTTATCTTTTTAAGCATTTTTCTTACCGCTTTTTTTAGCATCCTGCTCTTTTAACTTTAAATAAATGCGGATAAGAGCCTGATGGGATAAAAAGCCCTTGAGATTCAAATCAGTGGCATTTAGATTAAAGAACTGCTCATTACCGTCAAGATGGCTTTGTACACAATCTGAGGTCTTTTTAGAGTATATGGTCTCAAGTGCCTTTGAGTAGTCATTCTCTTTAAGATTTGACATAAGCTTGAGCTCAAGTTTCTTGATAAGGCACTGATACAGACGCAGACGCTCCAAACTTAAATTATGCTTGCCAAAGGTGGCTACAAAGCGGGCATACTCAAGTGCTCTTTCAAATTCACCGGCACAGATGGCAATAGAGCATTTAAGCTCGCCTACAGTCATACTCTCCCAGGCACTGCCGGCATCTGGCAGCAGTCCTAAAATCTGACATAATGAGGCCTCATCTGCAAACTGCGCATTTTCAAGCTCATCAAGGTAGTTGACATAGGTCTCCTTATCCTCCTGCGTCTCTGGCAGGGTCATAAGGGCCTCCTGATAGAGAATGGCCTGATTGTTGTTATTGTAGATGAGATCATCAATAGGGTAGATCTCAGACATGCCAGGCACAATAATTCTGTAGACAGGGATATCTAAAAACTTATAGGAGCGCACATAGACATCAAATCCAAGCTTGTCGACCATATAGCGCAAAGCTTTGTACTGATCATGGGTTGAGCCTGTAAAATCCCAGGACACAAAACTAAAGTCAGGTATGTTTTTAAACATTTCAATTGGCAGCACGCCTGTTGAGTCGACAAAGTGTGAAATAAGGTTTTCACAGTCTGAGGTCTGCTCCAAATCAAAGGTTGGCTCCTCAAAGTTGTCAAGATCGCTAAAGGAACGGCCCTGCATCAGCTCGGTCAGGGTTCTCTCAAGGGCCACCTCAAAGATAGGGTGTGAGCCAAAGGCTGCATAGCATGAGGCATTGCGCTGATTAAAGAGCACTACGCACACTACAGGGAATTTGCCACCCAAGGATGCATCATAGGCACAGACTTTAAGATTGCCGCCGTTTAAGGCCTTTAGAGTATTAAAGGACTTTGGATATCTCTCAAGCAGACCGTCAGGGATGAGTGGCAGGGCAAGGCCTCTTTTTATAATTTCATTTTTAACATAGCGCTCAATGATCTCAGATAAACCCTGCACCAAAGCCTCATAGTCTGAATTGCCGGCACTCATACCGTTTGAGGCATAAAGATTGTCTAAAAGATTGACAGGGAAGTAGACAACCTCGCCGTTTCTTGCATTGGTAAAGGGAATGGAGCATACGCCTCTTTTATAGGAGGACGACTGCAGATCCACAAGATTCTTTAAGGTAAGTGAGCTGTGCTGTGTGTAGAATTTGCGCAGTGAGGCATTTAAAATCTCATTGGGCAGTGTATCCTGATTTTCATCTGTAATCTCTGTCCACTTTTCATCTGAATAATGCACAAACTCAGCATTGGCATTTTCATCGCCAAGATAGTAGTCACTAAAACTGCAGTGGGTTGCAAGTCTTTCAAAAAGTTCGCCATAGGCAGAGGCAAGAGCGGCCTCACGGCAGGCACCTTTGCCATTGGCAAAGATTTGAGGGCAGCTGGCCTCTTTGATATTTACAGACCATAAATTGTCAGTTGGGTTTAACCAGTTATCTTCAATAATATCCAGATTTAATCTGCGGGCAACGTCGGTAAAATGTTCTAGTGTCTGCTCTAAAGGAGCATCTTTGCCAGTGAGTATAGTAGACATAAATCTCTCTTGAAAATCTATTGCACGATACACAAAAAAATTGTCTAAGATCATAACATATATAAAGCCTTTTGTAGAAATGATGTAAATAATGAGCACTTTGCAGGCTCTGGTTACACATGCTGTTAAATCATGTACCTGCAAATAAGGCCCTGAATGATACATTGTGCGCCATAAGCGCTGTGGGGCTTTTTAATAAAGTCTGACAGTGCTTTACTATGATAGCTAGTAGTGCTTTAAATTAGATAAGTGCACTTTAAAACTCATGCTACAATAGAGCGCGTTGTTATCATGATTTTGTGTGACATAAATGAGTCTTTTTATATTAAAAACCAGCGGCAGCAGCAAAGAGGGCACTGAAGACAGTTCTGCTCTTGTGTATCAGGCCACGCTTAATCTGCCTGATCCTCTTTATATAAATAAAATCTATACGCTATTGATGCAGCAGCCTTTGTCATTGCCTGTAAAGAGCAAAATATTAGCTATGCAGGCAGATGGCAGGCACAGTATCAAAGACAGCATGGATTTTAATCAGCTGTCTTTGTATAAAGCCAAAGATAATGGAGCTGCAGACTTTAAAGAGAGCTTTTATCAGGATAAGTATATGGGCAGTATGAAAACAGCACGCGATTACAGATCGCGCGACAGGTATTACGCCGCCTCTGTATCTTTAAACTCACTTTTTTGTGTCAACAATCATTATTTAAATCAGGGGCGCTTTATGGGCGATGCCCTTGAGAACAATGACGGCTCACGTTTTTATCAAAATGCTTTAAATGCCAAATATGCCATAAAGGGTGAAAAACGCCGCTCCTACAATACCTTTTTTACACTGCCAGAGCATATTCAAAGGAGACTTGATGCCATCAACCGAGGTGTTGATGATGAAGATGAGACCAAGGATGTGCGCTATAAAGAGTCACGTTACTATCATAAGGTTGCAGCCATGCAGGAACAAAACATATTTATTGAAACTAAAAAGGATAAATTCAGACGCAACAGCAAGATAGCTTTAATAGTCTGTCTTGGCTTTGCCGCCTACTATTACTATGTGCAGAACTTTCGCACTGATATCAATTCAGTTGAGGATATGATAGCCTCACTGCCTTTGCAGCTTGACGAGCACACCACAATGACAGCTATTGAGGATAAGGATCAGGAATTTATCATGACCATAGTCAAGGATGCCGACCTTTATGCTCATGTTGATGCACAACAAAGGGAAGAAAGTCTGGATAGAATAGTCAGGAACGCACAAAATCTGTGCAATAACCCATTAATTGGCAGTATTGTTTCATCTGGGCGCAAAGTAACTGTATTATTAAAAAGCGATGATAATTCCTTTGAGCGTACTATAAATATTGAGCACTGCACAAAAGGGCCATCACAACAGTGATTAAATTTACAACAATTCTGATTTTGAGGTTTTTAAATGCAAAAGCTAGGCATGGTAGGTTGGCGCGGCATGGTAGGATCGGTTTTAGTCGATCGCATGCTCTGTGAAAATGATTTTGATCTTGTAGAGTCATATTTTTTCACTACATCTCAGGCAGGTCAGAGTGCACCTGCTGTTAAAAATCTTGGCAGCAGCGTACTTTTAGATGCCTATGATTTAGATGCGCTTATGGGTATGGATATTATTATCACCTGTCAGGGTGGCGACTATACTCAGAAAGTCTATCAGGCCCTTATGGACAAAGGCTTTAAAGGCTACTGGATTGATGCTGCCTCATCACTGCGCATGGCCGATAATGCCGTGATTATTCTAGATCCTGTCAACCGAGCTGTAATTGATACAGCCCTTGATAAAGGTCTTAAAACCTTTGTAGGCGGCAACTGCACTGTATCATTGATGCTAATGGCATTAGCCGGTCTCTTTAAAGAGAATTTAATTGAGTGGATTTCATCATCAACCTATCAGGCAGCCTCAGGTGCCGGCGCTAAAAACATGCGCGAGCTTTTAACTCAGATGGGCTGTCTGCACGAGAGTGTCAAAGCGCAGCTTGCCGATGAAAAATCATCAATCTTAGTTATAGAAAAGAAGGTACGCGAGACTATGCGCTCAGATACCTTCCCTAAGGAAAACTTTGGTGCCCCTCTTGCCGGCAGTGTGCTGCCTTGGATTGACAAGGAAATGCCATCAGGTCAGAGCCGCGAGGAGTGGAAGGGCATGGTTGAGACCAATAAGATTCTGGGTCTTTTGGGAGACAATACTGTGCCTGTAGATGGCAACTGCGTACGCATCAGCTCCATGCGCTGTCACAGTCAGTCACTTACCATCAAGCTTAAAAAGAGCGTGGATGTGGCTACTATTGAGTCGCTTATCAGCTCACACAATCAGTGGGTTGAGGTCATTGAGAATAAAAAGGATGTGACCCTTGAAAAACTCACACCAACCTATGTCTCAGGTTCGCTCAATGTGCCAATTGGCCGTATACGCAAAATGATGATGGGCGATCAGTATTTATCTGCCTTTACTGTAGGCGATCAGCTGCTCTGGGGTGCTGCCGAGCCTCTGCGCCGCATGCTGCGTATTCTTGTAGATTAATTAAAAGTAAAAGTCACTTTGGTAAAGAGCCTGTAAATTATTACAGGCTTTTTTAATTTTTTTACTAAAGAAAAAACCAAAGTCTCCGTTAACTGTATATCAGTTAAGAAAAGGGGACAGATCGTGCTAGCTTCAAATATCAGAGACATATATCTTGTAGATGAACTGCAGTTAGGTCAGAGATTAAATGAATCACTGCAGACCTCAAATCATGCCGATTTTGCTCTGATGCTCTCCATGCTCTCTGCTGATGTTACAGATACAACTATTGTCAATGAAAAGGCTGTAAGTCAGGGTATAGTAGGTGACGAGGCTCTGCGCCGCAAATTCAATCTGCCGCAGCCTGTCAAAAAATATGCCGAGCCTTGTGATTTCAGCGCCGGCGCCAATATGGCCGATGTGCTGCACATTCAGGGTTTAAATTCTATAAGACTGCACAACTGTCTGCATCAGCCACCTTTATGTCCTGTACGCTATGATATAGCCCTAGAGGTTTTAGCTGAGCTGCCACCTCTAAAGCAGGAAAAATTAAGACGTCAGTTCAACGGTCTTGAGACTCAGAGTGTGCCTCTTATGGAAAGTGGCGATGGCTTTTTAGTTTTAGATGAGATCAAAGAGGCCAAGGCTCTAGCCTCATAAAATCACTGCACAATTTATGTAATACAAATATAGTCAAAGGCCTTAGCAGGGCCTTTTTTGTATCTGAGAGTTACTTTGTATAAGATCTTAAATGTAAGAGCAGCACACAATCATAAAGAGCTTTTTAAAGCTTTAAATAAAAAGAGATAAGAGCAATACGAATTATAAGAAAAACAGCGCAACTAGCGTCTTGCATGCTCCTCTCTGTTTATAGCAGAGCTCTTATCACCTTTTTTTAAAATGATCATGACAGCGCCTGTACCGCCTTTAAAGTCAGGGGCACTGTGAAAGGCCAGCACATCCTTCATCTGCTTGAGCCAGTGATTGACATAGCTTTTTAACTGCGCCTTTGGTCTTTGATTCATGCCTTTGCCATGAATAATAAGTACACAGCGAAATTCCTGCTCTCTGGCATGAGCTATAAAATGACGGGTCAAATCATAGGCCTGCTCAAGTGTCTTGCCATGCAGATCGATAAAATCAGCCTCACGATATTCACCGTTTTTAAGCTTGCGCAGCATCAAAGGCTGAGTGCCTGGGGTTTTATAGCTTAGCACATCATTTGGATCAACCATGGTTACAAAGGATGATGAGACATGATCTGTCTCCTGCTTTTTATCAGTGCTGGCACTGTCCTGACGGATTTTGGCAAGCTCCTTGTCCATAAGAGCACTTTTAGTGGCAATTTTATCCTGTACTATCTTTTTAACATCAGTTGCCACTTTCTCAAAACTTTCTGTATCTTCAGACTCAATCTGCTCTTTTAACAGATTTTCAAAATCAGACATATTGTCTCCGTGATATATGCAGTATCAGTTTTTATATTATCTTTTGGTATTTATGCAATGCTGTGCATATTATAGATGTAAATTATAAAATTAAAGCAGATAAAAATTATGCCGCACATTCTTATTATGCGCATGCACAAAAGAGGGCTGTCGGCGCGGGCAATATGATCCCCACCTAAAGGTTCATAGCGTACCTTCTCATCGCCTGAATAAAAACGCGGGCCTGAGAGCTTAAGATTAAGACTAAGACCTGTGGCTGATAAAAGTATGCCTGTAGTGAAATTTGGATAGGTTGTGCACTGTGTAAAAACTGTCTTTAAAAATTTATAGGGTCTTAAAGAGCGCAGGGCTAAAAGCAGGGCAATTGTAAGATATGGAACTAAAAATATTGCCTGTGAGACACGGTAGATGCTAAGGCCAAAAGGAATATTCTCCTCTTTTTTAATGGAAAAGGCCTTGCACAGTACGGTGACAAGATAGGTGACAAGGGCCCCTTCAAGATCTAGTATGGCATACCAAAAGAGCACAGCATAAAAGCGTGAGGCTGTATTTATAATAACGCTTTCACTAAGAGCTTTGCTCATACCCATATCAGAGAGTTTGGTTGTATCACGCAGCACATGCGGCGCAATGAGCGCCTTGCCCTGCTCTTTATAGTACAGAGCCTTTTCACTCATAAGACGGCAAAATCTCTGTGAGAGCACCTGATAGTCGCGCAAAGATAAGAGCAGGGTTAAAGTTATAATCACAACTACAATATCATTGCCTGAGAGAAATTTTAAAATCTCAAGCAGCAAAATTGAGATTAAGGCAGCAAGCAGACATAAAAATAGACCAGAGAGAAAATTCTGCTGCTGTGAATTGTCCTTGCGGTTGACCTTAAAGCCAAGACGGCACATGCTGCTGTAGATATAGTTAAGGCGCAAAAAAGCAGGAATAGGGATAAAGGACTCAATGATAAAGGCAAAGAGCATGATAGAGCATGGATATGTGGAAAAGAGCTTTAGTTTTTCATAAAAAAGCTCTGGATTGTTTAAAATAAGCTTGGCTGTCTGCTCGGCATTATAAAGTGAATGTAGTATATCCATGCTTTATCCAGAGTGGTTTTAATTATAAAAGAGCTACAAGCTCTTCAACTAGCAGAGCTGAGTTTTTTGAGGCCATTGGTAAAAAGTCCTCAAAAGAGACAGGAGAGGCACCATCTGCTCTGTCAGAGGCTGCTCTTATAATTAAAAATGGAATATTAAAGTCAGTGCAGACCTGGGCCACGGCGGCACCTTCCATCTCACAGACCATGGCATTTTCAAACACAGAGGCAAAACCTATGGTTTTTTCCTTGCTGGCAATAAACTGATCTCCAGAGACTATGGTACCTGAGAAGACACGGCAGTCCTGCACTTTTTTTGATGCCTCACGGGCCTTTTCTAAAAGATTGCTGTCTGCTATAAAATACTGCTTGTAGCCTGGCAGCTGACCTTGCTGATAGCCAAAGACTGTAAGATCTACATCATGATAGGCCACCTTTTGAGAAAACACTGTATCGCCAATATCAAGCTCAGAGCTGATGGCACCTGCTGAGCCTGTATTTAAAATGGCATCAACCTTAAAGGTGTTGATAAGGGTGGCACATACCGATCCTGCACGGACCTTGCCAATACCTGATTTTGCCAGGATTACATCCTTGCCCCTGAGCGTGCCTTTGAAAAAGCTGTAGGCACCTATAGTTACATCCTCACGGTTTTGAAGTTTTGAGCAGAGGATCTTAAGCTCCTCATCCATGGCTCCTATAATACCGATAGTCATAGACATCTCCTGATATTTAACAAAAAGATAGATTGTGCAGGTCCAGGATGGACAAAATACAAGTAAAATCTTTAGAAACATGCTAATATAGCACAACTTTTTTATACTTTAAATTTACTTATTCTCAAAACGCTATGGCTGACAAGAATTTTTTACAGGAAGTGGCCAAAAGAAGGACTTTTGCCATTATCTCCCACCCAGACGCCGGTAAGACAACAATTACAGAAAAGGTTTTATTATTCGGATCAGTTATTCAAAGAGCAGGTGAGGTCAAAGGCCGCGGCTCAACAGGATCATTTGCCAAATCCGACTGGATGGCCATGGAAAAGGAGCGTGGCATTTCTGTTACCACCTCTGTTATGCAGTTTCCATATAACAACTGTATTGTAAATCTGCTTGATACCCCAGGCCACGAGGACTTCTCTGAAGATACCTACCGTGTGCTTACAGCTGTTGACTCATGCCTTATGGTAATCGATGCTGCCAAGGGTGTTGAGGAGAGAACACGCAAGCTCATGGAAGTTACCCGTCTGCGCTCAACTCCAATTTTGACCTTTATGAACAAGCTTGATCGCGAGACCCGTGATCCGCTGGAGCTTTTAGATGAGGTGGAAAAGGAGCTTAATATTTTATGTGCCCCTGTCACCTGGCCTATAGGCTCTGGCAAATCCTTTAAAGGTATCTATCATATACAGCGTGATGAGGTTATTCTCTATCACTCAGGCGAGGGCTTTCATATTCAGGAAAAGAATATCATAAAAGGCCTTGATAACAAGGATCTTGATGCTGCTGTAGGAGAGGATCTGGCCTCAAAGCTGCGCGATGATATGGAACTTATTGAAGGTGGCTCCAATGCCTTTGATGAAGAGGCCTTTTTAGCAGGTGAGCTTACCCCTGTCTTCTTTGGTACAGCTCTTGGTAACTTTGGTGTGGACTGTATGCTAGACGGACTGACCTCATGGGCGCCATCTCCTCTTGCCCGCAGTGCCGACACAAGAGAGGTTGTGGCCAATGAGGAGAAGCTTACAGGCTTTATCTTCAAGATTCAGGCTAATATGGATCCAAAGCACAGAGACAGAATTGCCTTTATGCGCATAGTTTCAGGTCGCTACAGCAAGGGCATGAAAATGCGTCATGTCAGAATTGAGCGTGATGTGCAGATCTCTGATGCCGTAACCTTTATGGCAGGTGAAAGAGAGATGGCCTCAGAGGCTGTGGCCGGCGATATCATTGGTATTCACAATCATGGCACCATAAGAATAGGCGATACCTTCACCGAAGGTGAGATTCTGCACTTTAGTGGTATTCCAAACTTTGCCCCAGAGCTCTTTCGCCGTATACGTCTGCGCGATCCATTAAAGCAAAAGCAGCTGTTAAAGGGGTTGGTGCAGTTATCTGAAGAGGGTGCAGTGCAGGTTTTCAGACCTCTTGTGTCAAATGATCTTATTGTGGGTGCTGTAGGTGTGCTGCAGTTTGATGTGGTGGTATCACGTCTAAAGCATGAGTATGGTGTAGATGCTCTGTATGAGAGTGTAGCTGTAACTACAGCCCGCTGGGTAAGCTCTGATGATGAGAAGGCCTTAAAAGAGCTTGAGAACAAGGTGCCACAGAATCTTGCTCTTGATGGTGGTGACAATCTTACCTATCTTGCAAGCTCTGGCGTCAATCTGTCACTTACACAGGAGCGCCATCCTAAGGTAGTCTTTGCCGCCACC
>Reba_p2__coassemble_984_pt1 | contig 17228 bp, 16 predicted proteins | sample Reba_p2__metabat2_low_PE_042 | metagenome-assembled genome bin Reba_p2 | reverse complement strand
GATTTAAAGACAGTAGCACTATCAATATATGTTTTTGTCTTTTACATATAATTTATACAAAAAAGGCAGGATGTCCTATTCCTGCCCTCTGTACTTTTAATTTATAAAGACTGTTTAAAGACTTGTCTTAATTGCAAAGTCGCACTTGCAGTCAACAACCTCAACGCAGTGCATGCCACCATCAATAGCTGCTTGAACACCAAGCTTGCCATCCTCAAAGACCAGGGTATCTTTAGGTTCTACACCCATTAAGGAGCAGCACTTTAAAAATGTGTCTGGAAATGGTTTGTGGCGTTTTACATCATCGGCACAGACTATGGCATCAACATAGCGTTCAAGACCAAGTTTTTTCAGAATATCGACAGCATTGATACGCTGTGTGCCTGTACCCACGGCTATTTTTATACCAAGCTCATGACCCTTTTTTAAAACCTCTTCTATAGGCTTTATAGTCTCAACCTTATCCATATTTTCACGATAGAGCTGTACTTTTCTTTTGACAAATTCATCAATATCACCAACATCATGGCCTTGTGATGCAAAATAGGTTACAACGTCACGAGAGGATACACCGCCCATGCTGTAAATCAAAGCAGGATCAACGACAAAACCGTGCTCGGCGCCTACCTGTATCCAGGCTTTGACATGAAAGGGCATGGAATTGATGAGTGTTCCGTCAAGATCAAAGATAAAAGCCTTATAGGAAAAAATTTTCTGCATGGCAGGGGTCATTTCCAGAGTCATAACAGTGTAAAACCTCCAAAAGTTAGATTTATTTATTTAGATTTTAAAGTATTTTGCATACAATATATAAAAAATTAGGAGATATTTTGAAAAATATAAGTTGTGATACTCTGATCATAGGAGCCGGCAGCGCCGGCCTTGAGGCCTACAAGGCAGCTAATGAAAAGGGGGCTAACTGTATCTTGATTGAGTCAGGTCCTTTAGGTACCACATCACAGCGATCTGGTGACATTCCTGCGGCCATTTTAATGGCTGCTGCCAAAAGAGTCAGAGCCTCAAGCAATCTTGATGCCTTTGGTCTGCGCCTTATAGGCGAGAGGGAGTATGATACCTCCGAGGTTATGAATGCTCTGCGCGCAGTCAGAGCTAGGGGTACTACAGAAATACTCTCTGTAATCTATAAAATACCTGAGAGCGAGCGCATCATAGGCAGAGCCAGATTTGTAGATCCTTACTGTGTTGAGATTATAGATCAGGATCTTAACATCACCTTTAAAACTGCTGTCATAGCCACAGGCTCCACCCCTGATATTCCCTATGAGATAGCTAAACTTGGTGATATTTTAACCACCAATGATATCTTTGAGCTTGATACTATACCAAAATCCCTGGCCGTCTTTGGCTCAGGTGCCGAGGCTTTGCAGCTAGGTCAGGCCTTATCATATCTTGGCTCTGATGTAACCATATTTTCGCGCAGCAATTTATGGCATCTTACCGATGAGTCTGTCATACAGGTGGCAGCCGATGAATTTGCCTCCAAGGTCAATATTGCCTTTAACAGCGTCATTACGGCTATTGAGAGGGAAAATGACAGCTATGGTCTGTATTATATTGATGACAGCAACTACGAAAACTATCTGAAGGTGGACAAGGTTTTAGCTGTAAATACCCGTGTTGCAAGAACGCAGGGACTTAATCTGCGCGATATAGGGGTAAGACTTGATAAGCGCGGTTTTATTGATATTGACAATACCACCATGCAAAGCTCGGTCAATCATATTTTTGCTGCTGGCAATATAACAGATGCCAACATCTCAACTGTGCAGTCAAAGGCACAGGGGCGTTTTGCCGGAATGAATGCCGCCACCTATCCTCTTATCAATGTTATGAAAGAGAGGGTTAATCTTAAGATTTTAGATGCCGATCCGTCTTTGGCCATTGTAGGTATGTCGCTTGAGAGTATGCGTGACAGAGCCCGCAGAGGACAGAGTTTTATTGTAGCTGAAAGTCATACCTCATCTGGTATGTACCGTATTCAAAGAAAGGTAAACGGTATTGTCAGACTCTATGTTGATGAGGCAAGCCATGAGATTTTAGGCTCTGAAATGTGTGCCTCAGGTGCTGCCCATTTAGCGCAGTTTTTATCATTGTGCATAGAAAAGAAGATGACATGCGAGGAGCTTGCCAGCTATCCGTTTTACAATCCAACCTATGAACAGGTGCTAAGCGATGTGGCAGGCAATGCCAGCAGAACCTTATCGCGTAAAAAGGTTATTTAAACAGAAGGAAAATTTGCTTTATGACATATCCAAAAACCATAGTTCTAGCCTCAAACAATGAGCACAAGGCCCGTGAGGTGGAGGCTATGCTTGAGGTTTTTAATATAAAGGTAGTGCCACAGAAAAATTTTAATGTGCCAGATGTGGCAGAAGATGGCAAAAGCTTTATACAAAATGCTCTAATTAAAGCCTATAACGCCAGTGCCTATGCCTCAATGCCGGCCCTTGCCGATGACAGCGGCATCTGCGTTGATGCCCTAAACGGAGCTCCTGGTATTTTTTCAGCCCGCTATGCAGGTGTGCATGGTGATGACAAGGGCAATAATAAAAAGCTTTTGGAGGAACTGGCTCATGTCAAGGCAGATAAAAGAACTGCCCGCTTTGTCTGTGCTCTTGCCTTTGTGCGTCATGGTGATGATCCAACCCCGCTTATTGCCACAGCCTCATGGGAGGGTATGATTGGCTTTGAAGAGCGTGGGGCCAACGGTTTTGGCTATGATCCACTGTTTTATTTAAAGGACAGACATGCAAGTGCCGCGCAGATTCCGCCACAGCTTAAGAATCTGCTCTCACACCGCTTTAAGGCCATGCAGCAGATGCTTGAGCTGTTAAGACAGTCCTATGCACACTAAGCTCTCTTTATATCTGCACTATCCATGGTGTATAAGAAAATGTCCTTACTGCGATTTTAACTCGCACAAAAAGGATATAAGTTATGATGAGGCCTATTTTGCAAGGCTTTTGGACGATTTTAAGGCCTCGCAGGAATATATACAGGGCAGGCAGTTTATATCTGTCTTTGTAGGCGGCGGTACTCCGTCGCTTGGAAATGCCTCATGCTACGCCTCCTTTTTTGACACTATTGCTCAGTTTTTAGATAAAGACTGTGAGATAACCTTTGAGGCCAATCCCGGCACTGTTGATTATAAAAAGCTCTGTGACTTTAAAGCTGCAGGTTTTAACCGCATTTCTATAGGCGTACAGAGCTTTGATAATGCCATGTTAAAGGCCTTAGGGCGTATCCATGACAGTGATGAGGCCAAAAAGGCCTGTCTTGAGGCCAGAAGGGCAGGTTTTTTAAGGCGCAATTTTGATCTTATGCATACCCTGCCAGGTCAGAGCACTGCTATGGCTTTGGCTGATCTGCATACAGCCTGTGACCTTGAGTGCACACATTTATCCTGGTATGAGCTTACCATTGAGGAAGATACACATTTTGGCGCCCATCCTCCGGTCCTGCCTGATGAAGATACTATGCTTGATATAGAAGAGCAGGGGTTTGAGTTTTTGCAAAAGCATGGCTTTGAGCGTTATGAAGTATCAGCCTTTACTAAAGAGAGGCGCTGTGTTCACAATGAAAACTACTGGCTCTTTGGTGATTATCTGGGACTTGGTGCCGGGGCGCACTCTAAAATATCTTTAGGGCAGAGCATAATGCGCAGAGCACATCACTCTCTGCCAAAGTCTTATATGCAAGAGGACTATGCCAGATTTTATAATGTGAGCGACAATGATGTGCCTTTTGAGTATATGCTCAATCGTTTAAGACTGTTTGACAGTATTTCTCTTACTGATTTTACGGACAAAACCGGCCTTGATGTTGCGCTTATTGAAGATAAACTGCACAAGGCATCTGAGCTTGGACTTATATGTTTTGATACAGCTAACACTTATCACATAACCAGGCTAGGTAAAATTATGTTAAATGATATTCTTGCACTATTCTTAGAATAAAGTATAGACAGAATAAGGACAAAGGTATGGAAGATATAAAGGATATGCAAAGCAAGATAGACTTTTTGCTAAAAAGTCCCAATGCTCCAAAAGGTGAGGTGGCATCCAATCTCAAAGTGGCGCTGTATGTGGTAATGCAGCTGTATCCTCTTAATATTTTTAATCCGCAGGCGCAGGGATTTTTATTCTATGCTCTAAAGAAAGTGGGATATGAGGAGAATACCTTAGGTCTTGGCATGGATGTGGTGCACAGCTTTTTAGATGAGCTGGTCAAGGAAGGAGCGCTTAGCTATCTTGAGGATTATTCATGCTATGTCTGTGAGGACAATGTAGTAGAGTTTAAAGGCAAAATCTTTGAGGGTAAGATCTTAGGCGAATTTTTCATAAAGGATCTTGAGAAGGTTACAAGATATAAAGTTGAGTCCAAATTCAATTTAAACTCTGGAGATGAGGTTCTTGTAATTGCCGATAACATCAAGATGGTTGCCTATGTCAAGGAGCTTTTGAGCAAGAGCTCTGGTGTTATAGGCTATCTGAGGGCATCTGGATCATCCTTTGTGGTTGAACCATGTGATGTATCAAATAACAGAACTTATGAAATACTCTCCAAGGCCAGTTTGAACGGGGCCAGGGAAGGTGACATTGTTATTGCCCGCTATGCCCACAATAAAAAAGGCTCTGGTCTTGTGGTGCAGGAGGTGGTAAAGGATCTTGGCAAATTCAATAAAATTCTGTTAAGTGCCATTTTAAAATACGATATTCCAAATATCTGGCCACCTAACATGAAAAGAGCCCTGACCAGAATTCCTGACAGTGTAGATGAGTCAGAGATTAAAGGGCGCAGGGATCTGCGTGATCTGCCGCTTGTGACTATTGACGGTGAGGATGCAAGAGACTTTGATGATGCCGTCTATTGTGTCAAGGAAGGCACTGTATGGCGTCTTTATGTAGCTATTGCCGATGTGTCATACTATGTCAAGACAGGCACAGTGCTTGATGCTGAGGCTTTAAACCGCTGCAATTCAGTCTACTTTCCAAACTATGTCATACCTATGCTGCCAAAGAAGCTGTCAAATGGCATCTGCTCTTTAAATCCTAAGGTTGACAGACTGTGTATGGTCTGTGAGATGATAATCAATGGCAAGGGTACTATAGAAAAGTATGATTTCTATCCTGCTGTCATGAACAGTCATGCGCGTCTGACCTATACCGAGGCGCATGAGATGATAGAAAAGGGCAGTACCGATAATGCAGAACACAAAGCTTTAATTGGCGATCTGCAGGAGATTAATAAATTATACAAGGTCCTAAAAAGGGCACGTGAGATAAGAGGTGGCATTGCTGTTGAAGGACAGGAGGTGCATATTATATTTGATGAGCATATGGAGATAAGTGCTATTGAGCCTTATATAAGAAATGAGTCACATATGCTTATTGAAGAGTGTATGATTGCAGCCAACGTAGCAGCAGCCTGTTTTGTGCAGGCTAATGCCTCACAGACACTTTACCGTGTGCATGCCAAGCCAAGTGCTGTAAAGCTTGAGGCTCTGCGCAGCAATCTTTTAACTTTCGGTTTAACTCTAGGCGGTGGTGACAATCCTTCCAATCAGGATTTTGCAGTTTTAGCCAAACAGATAGAAAAAAGAGAGGATAAGGCCATTATTGAGCAGATTGTACTACAGGCTATGTCAAAGGCTATGTACAGTCCTGACAATATAGGTCACTTTGGTCTGGCTCTTGATAAATATGCCCACTTTACCTCTCCTATACGCCGCTATCCTGATCTGCAGCTGCATCGTGTGATCAAATATCTTTTAGAGAAGAAAAAGACTCACAGCTGGGGACGCATAGGCGCTAAATCCTATACCAAGGAGGAGCTTGTAACCTTGGGTACACGCTGTACTGACAGAGAGATTGCAGCTGATATGGCAGAGCATGATGTTGACAATGAGCTCAAGTGTGAATTTTTGAAAAATCACATTGGAGAGACTGTCACAGGCACCATCACAGCTCTTGTCTCCTTTGGCATCTTTGTGCGTCTTAACAATTTCTATATTGACGGCATGATCTTTATTGGCAATCTGCCAAAGGGTGAGATGAGAGACAACTGCTATGAGTACGCAGAGCCAGGCGGCTTAAAACGCCTGCATGTAGGCTCTCCTGTCAAGGTGGTTATTGCCTCGGTTGATTCAAAGACACACAAGGTTGATCTTTTCCTTGAACAAAGGGGCAATCCTGTGCTCAAGAGCATTATAAAAAGCGCCAAGCAGCAAAGGGCTAGGGAGATTGAGCAGAGCTCACTTGACAATGATGAGTTTGATGCTGTCTTTAACAATATCATGGGCTCTAATATCAATCAGGCCGTTGAGGATGACTCACTCTTTTTAAAAGAGCGCTCTGATACATTGTTTGAAAAGATAGCCAAAGAGAAAAAGCTGTCTAAAAAGCAAAAGAGCAAAGCCAAAAAAGATAAGGAAAAAGACAAGGTCAAAAAGAGCAAAGGCAAGAAAAAGGACAGATAGTCTGACTTTTTGTGTACCAAGCAGTATTTAGACAAAGGCAGTCTGGGGCAAAAAGCACAGCTTCAGACGGCCTTTAATTTTTTGTCTGCTGTGATAAACTTAGGGCCATAATTTTTAAACGGGCATTTATATATGATACATAAAAGTAAAAAGGGTTTAAGAGAGCTTGTCTATGGCATCAATGCCGTGACAGCAGCGCTTGAGAGCGCTCCTGAGAGCATCATTACAGCTTATATTCTAAAGGGCAAGGAAGATAAAAGACTTGAGACCATTGTGCATCTTCTAAAGGCATATGGTATTTCCATGCAGCACTCATCACGTCAGTATCTTGATGAAAGATCACAAGGCGGCGTGCATCAGGGCATTATGCTTGAGGTTAAAGCTGCCCCGCCGCTTACTGAAAGAGATCTGCCTGCTATTTTAGATAAGGCTCAGGATAATGGACAGGATATGCTGGCCCTGATTTTAGATGGGGTTACCGATCCTCATAATCTTGGTGCCTGCATGAGATCTGCCTGGGGAGCAGGGGCCTGCTGTGTTATTGTACCAAAGGACAAATCAGCTTCATTTACCGCAGCAGCCAAAAAGGCAGCCTCAGGCGCTGCAGCTGTTATGCCGCTTGTCTACGTTACCAATCTGGCCCGCACCATCGAGTATTTACAGGATGAGCGCGACTTTAGAGTGGTAGGTATGGCAGGTGAGGCAGAGGATGACATCTACAAGAGCGATTTGACAGGAGCTCTTGCCCTGGTTATGGGCTCTGAGGAGAGCGGTATGCGTCGACTGACACGTGAAAAGTGCGACAGCATCACCAAAATTCCAATGGCCGCAGGCGTTGAGAGTCTTAATGTGTCAGTTGCAGCAGGCATTGCGCTGTTTGAGGCCAGACGTCAAAGAGGACTGCAGGACTAAAAGGTGCTAGCCTTAGTATAAAAGGGGCGCCTTAACTATGTCAGAGCAGCAAGTAGAAGCTCATATATGCCAATGGAATTTAAGGCTTTTGCGTCTTAAGATAAAAAGCTTTATAAAATCTTACTTGGTTCAAAAAAATACTTGCAAAATTATTTTTTGAGATTAAAATATTTGCCATTCTGTCGTTTCAGAAATTTTTTCTTATTTTCTGAATTTAGCTTCCTTGTCTACTAGATCTGACAGATATCTTTAGACTTTTAACCGTAAGGGGCATTAAATGCGTCACTACGAAATAGTATTCCTGGTTCACCCAGATCAGAGCGATCAGGTTCAGGGCATGATCGAGCGCTACACAGCCGAGATCGAAAAGACCGGCGGTAAGATTCACCGTCTTGAGGATTGGGGCCGTCGTCAGCTGGCTTATCCAATCGAGAAATTGCACAAGGCTCACTACGTTCTTATGAACGTTGAGGCTGAGCAGGAAGCCATCGATAACATCGAGAACAACTTCCGCTTCAACGATGCTGTTATCCGTAATCTCGTTCTCCGTACCAACGGTCCAGTAACCGAGCAGTCACCTATGCTGAAGGCTCGCGAGGAGCGTCGTGCACGTGATGAAGATCAGGACCGTCGTCAGCAGTTCAACAAAGACGCCGATGAGGCTGAGGTTGAAAACAATGCTGAAGAAGCAATTGAAACTCAAGAGTAAGGGAGAACTTTAAAATGGCTCGTTATTTCCATCGTCGTAAGTTCTGCCGTTTCACTGCAGAAGGCGTAACTGAAATCGATTACAAGGATGTTGCTTTATTAAAGAACTACATTACCGAGTCAGGTAAGATTGTTCCAAGCCGCATCACCGGTACATCTGCAAAGTACCAGCGTCAACTGGCAACAGCTATTAAGCGTGCTCGCTATTTAGCTCTTTTGCCTTACACCGATCTTCACAGCCGTTAATTGGTTGTTAAATAAGGAATTGCATAATGGAAATCATTCTGCTTGATAAGATCGCTCACTTAGGCGGTCTCGGTGACAAGGTTAAGGTTCGCAATGGCTATGCCCGCAACTACCTGTTACCACAAAAGAAAGCCGTTATGGCTACTAAAGAGAACCTGGCTAAGTTCGAGGCACAGCGTGCTGAGTACGAGGCTAAGCTGGCTTCAGAGTTAAAGGCTGCTCAGGACAGAGCCGCCAAGTTAGCCGAGTTAGGCACTCTGGTTATCAAGGCTAAGGCCGGCGATGAGGGCAAATTATTCGGCTCTATCGGTACTCGTGATATTTCTGATGCTCTTACTGCCCAGAGCTGTGAGATCCACAGAAATGAAGTTCGTCTCCCAGACGGCGTTCTGCGTTCAGTTGGCGAGTATGAAATTGCTATTCAGCTTCACGCTGATGTAAAAGCAGTAATTACTTTATCTGTTCAGCAGGACAAGTAATTTCAAAAGTGGCGGAGTAAAATACTCCGTCATTTCATTTGTGGGGGTATAGCTCAGCTGGGAGAGCATCTGCTTTGCAAGCAGAGGGTCAACGGTTCGATCCCGTTTACCTCCACCATCAGATTCCCATTTTTTTATTACTCTTCTATCTTTTACCAATCATTCTCTCTTAATAGTCTATTATTGTCGTGCCTCTGCTTTTTATATAAAAGCTGCAGCAGTGTGCATATATAAAAAAAGTCCGGACCGGCCAGACTTTTAACATTTATAGCTTGTCTTTAAGCTTAAAAATAATTTCTTATAACCACCTCTGAGACCTTGCCGCGGTCTTTGTGATTGGCATTGATAAAGCGTGTGGTTTTAACCTCGGTTATAGAGAAGTTGGCAAAGAGTTTTATAACAGTCTCTGTCATAGAGTTTGATAGCATAAATTTAATGCCTCTTTTATCAAGGCTCTGACAGGTTTCAAGCAGCTGTCTGTGATCAGAGTACATAAAGTTATCTGAGGTATAGCGCGTAAAGCTTGAGTCCTTTAGCGGCATATATGGCGGGTCAAGATAAACAAAGGTGCCAGGTGTGAGACTGTCTAAGACCTCTTTAAAATCAAGACAGGTCATTTTAATTTCACTGTCTGCAAAGTAGTCTATAATGGCACGGGCTCTGTCCATATGCAGTATGGTAGGGTTGGCATACTTTCCAAAAGGAGTATTGAAAAAGCCTTTTGAGTTGACGCGATACAGACCGTTAAAGCAGGTATGGTTTAGATAGAGCAGTCTTGCCACCTTCTGAGCATCACTTCTTTTGCTGTAGCCTTCAACATCTCTGTCCCAGGCTCTAACCTGCATATAGCATTCTTTGGTGTTCTCAAAAGTATCGATTACTGCCTTGATCTCATCTAACTGCGTGCCAATGATTCTATAGAGTGTCATCAGCTCCTGATTTATATCATTGATCCAGGCCTTTTTAGGATGAATGTGGAAAAATAGTGAACCACCACCTACAAAAGGTTCGCAGTAATAGTCATAATGCTCAGGCATGAGCTTTTCTAGTGTAGTCAACAGGCGTTTTTTACTGCCTACCCACTTAACTAAGGGCAGCATGCTGTTATGTTCCATAAAATGTATATGCAGTTGAAGGTTGATAAAGATTTGATTATAGCATGTCATCTGCCTAGATACAGAAGATGACATGGCTTTTATTTAATTTCTCTGCTCTTTTTCACAGCTTGCATAGCATCCAAGGATTTTAAGCTCGCCGGTGTGCTCGACAAGGTTGGACATAATCTCCTGCATAACTGATGTATCAAGATTGGCCTGTACATCTGCAAAGAAGATCTCCTCCCAGGTTTCATTCATCTGTCCTTCACGTGGACGGGAGTGGAGCTTGGTCAGATTGATATGATGTCTGTTAAACTCATTGAGCACAGCTACAAGTGAACCTGGTTCATATTTCTTGGTAGTAAAGATAATAGAGGTTTTGGCATCAACAAAGGTTGGTATGGATATAGGAGTCATGGACATAACCACAAAGCGGGTAAAGTTACTGTGATTATTGGCTATGTCTGAGACTATGGAATTTAACTTATAGTAAATGGCTGCATTTTTAGAGCCTATGGCCACAATGTTTTTATCTTTCTTTTCATTGATAAGCATCATGGCATCTGATGTGGCCTTGGTGTAATGGATACGGGCCTTTGGCATATGCTCACTGATAAAGTGCGAGCACTGTGCAATAGGCTGCGGATGTGAGTAGATATCTGTGACATCTTTCAGATCGGTTGCAGGATCGGTGCACAAAATGGAGTGATCTATTGGATAAAAGAGCTCACCTACAATTGAGGCTTTAGTGGTCTGAATGACATCAAGCACTTCATTAATGCTGCCTGAGCTTGAGTTCTCAATAGGCAGTACACCAAACTCGCAGATGCCACTTTCTACAGCATGAATGATATCGGCAAAGGAATTACAGCCTTTTTCCTGAATCTTGCCTGCATATGAGTCAAGAAATTTATGGGCGGCAAGATGAGAGTAGGTACCTGTGGTACCTAAATAGGCCACAGAGGTATTGCGCCTGTAATTGCGTGATGACATTTTGTCAACGATAAAGCTTTGCTCATCTGAGACTGTATGAGCCATAATGATTTTGTACATATCATTGACTAAAAGCGGGGATATTTCCAGATCAAGGGCCATCTGCATCAGACGGCTTATTTTTTCATTCTCGCGGTTTTTATCTGTAATAGGCTGATTGTGCTGCAGCTTATAGGTGGCAATATCAAGGGCTACGGCTTTGCGCTCTTTGAGCAGTTTTAATATTTTCTGATCTATATCGTCTATAGCATCACGACATTCTAATAAATCACGCATGATGTAAATTCCAATGTGTTAAGCAGTAATATGCAACTAATATTTAATATATCATAAATAGAAAAAGGCCGGTTTAACAGAAAAACCGGCCTTTTTTAGAATTTAGCTTATTTTAGTGCACAGCTTACTCACGCTTTGAGAGCAGACGCAGGATCTCAAGGTAGAGCCAGCAGATGGTAACGAGCAGTGAGAAGGCATTGAAGTACTCAAAGTACTTTGGCAGACCCTGATCAACTGATACCTGAATGTTGTCAAAATCAAGGATGAGGTTGAAAGCTGCAATGGTGCACACTACAAGTGAAATACCAATAGACAGAGCACCACTTGATGGAAGCAGAACCACATCAAATAATGACAGTACCATGTGTAGAATATAGATTACAGCAACAGCTACGGTGGCGCCTGTTACAATGGCTCTGAACTTTGCTGTAGGCACAATGATTTTAAACTTCCATAAGGCCAGCATGACCAGCACCACGGCAAAGGTTGAAATAACAGCTGTTGAGACAATACCTGGATATTTAAACTCAAAGACAGCTGAAATCACGCCGAGGGCCACACCCTCAAGGACTGCATATAAAGGAGCTGTATACATAGACAGCTGAGGCTTGAAGATGGTGAGCATGGCTATTGCAAATGTAGCAATGGCAGAGCCTATGGCTAAGGTGTTGGCAAAGCCTGCATTACCTGAAAAAATAAGACCGAAGGTATAGTTCATGGCAAAAAAGCCGACTATAAAAGTTAAAGCGACAAGAATTAATGACTTGGTGGCAGTACCTGATACAGTGGCTGCAGCCTCTACACCTCCAAAGTTAAACTGACCTGCCTGTGTGGCAATAACACGCATGGCTGGATTTGAACTTTGCATTTTTATCTCCTGTAAATTAAGTATCTGACACTATAGTATCATAAAGACAAAAGTGCAGAAAAATGTTTTTGCGTTAAATATTTATATTGATTAAATTCATCATTTTTTTAATATTTGTATATAAAAAGCTGATGGCCTAAAGTAGTAAAAAAGTAACAATTGTGCCTTGCTTGGTACTTTACTCCATGCTCTTTTTTTACATTGCTGCTCTAAAAAGATAGCGAAGAGATAGTAAATACCAGCTATAGAGACAATAAAGCTATAAAAGCGCTGTGTAACTTACAGATAAAGACAGAACAATGATCTGAGCAGCGCTCAGATCGTTATGGCTCGGACATTATTAAAAGAGAGTTAGTCTATAAAGTACGAGTGCGTGCACTTGTCCATAACACTTTGCAGTGAGATATAGGTCTTGTTGATATGATCGCACATAGCCTTATGGGCTGCAGCTGCTTCATGCTCTGCTATGGCTTTTATAATGCTTTCGTGGAAAAAGCAGGTGGTATGAATAGGAGTAAGCTCATTTTCAATGGATAAAAAGCGCACACGATCCATAGTACCTTTGACACCCTCTACTATATCCCATATCTGATTGAGACCTGACATTTCAATTAGCATACGATGAAAGACATCATCAAGGGCAAAGTGCTCATGCAGATTAAATTCAATGGCTGCTATTTTCTGCGCCTCAAGATTGTCCTCAAGCTGTGCAAGCTGAGCCTGATTAATATGTTCAGCAGTAAGGGCTACAGCATGACCTTCAAGAGCTATGCGTATCTGACAGCCCTGACGTATGCTCTCTTTTGATATGCAGCTTACTCTGGTGGCTTTTTTGGGCTCAATGGTGACAAAGTTATTGTTGGCAAGGCGGATAAGGGCCTCACGCACAGGCTGACGTGAAATATTGAAAAGGGCGGCTATTTCATTTTCACTTACTCTGTCAAAAGGCTTGTAGTGGCATTCAATAATGGCGTTTTTAAGATATTCATAGACCTGTGAGGCTATGGGTTTATTCTCATCAAGTTTAAAATAGATCTGATCTTTTTTGTCTGTGGCCATATCTGCTCTACCATAAGAGTTAAATAGTTGATATATAAACTTTTTAAGTTAAATTTAACCCAAAATAAGCGCAATAAACCTAAATTTTTTGATTTTGAGTTTTAGAAAAATGATATCAATTTTGCAACACTCATCATACAAATTTAATTTTATTAGCTCTTTATGGGTGCTATAATATTTTATTATAAACGTACAGTTGCTAACATCATTTTGTTATAGGAGTTATGTTATGGGTAAAGGATTAATGCTCGCCGGAGAGCCAATGGGTCTGTTAATTGCTCAGGCAGAAGGTTCACTTGACAGCGTCAGCGGATATTCACTGGCTGTAGCCGGTGCCGAGTTCAATGTGGCAACAGGTTCAGCCCGCCTGGGTCATAAAACTGCTTATCTTACCAAGTTAGGAGATGATCCTTTTGGCAAACTTATTGCCCGTACCCTACGTAACAACGGCATTATGGATGATCTGGTGCTCTATACTAAAGAGCGCTCAACAGGCTTTATGTTAAAGAGCAAGGTTTCAAAGGGCGATCCTGAGATTTTCTATTTCAGAAAAGGCTCTGCTGCATCCACATTAAATGTCGATGATGTTGAAAAGATTGATTTTACACAGTTCTCCCATATTCATCTGACAGGTATTCTGCCAGCTCTTACCGATGATACCAGAGCTGCAGTATACAAGATGATTGACAAGGCACGTGAGGCCAACCTCTTTATCTCATTTGATCCAAATCTGCGTCCACAGCTGTGGCCTTCAAAAGAGGTTATGGTTGAGACTATAAATGATCTGGCTTCCAAGGCCGATATGGTGCTGCCAGGTGATGGCGAGGGTGAGATTCTCTGCGGTACAACTGATCCACATGAGATTAATAAATTCTACAGAAATTTAGGTGCCAAGATTGTAGTTACCAAGTGCGGTCCTGATGGTGCCTTATGCTCAGTTGAGGACAGAGAGTTTATGACCCACGGCTTTGTAATTGACAAGGTTGTAGATACAGTAGGTGCCGGTGACGGCTTTGCCTGCGGTGTTATCACCGCTTTAATGGAAGGTCTGCCACTTGAGAGCGCTGTTGAGAGAGCTTGCGCAATTGGCGCCATTCAGTGTACATTTGTAGGAGATAACGAAGGTCTTCCTACACCTGAGGCCTTAAAAGAATTTATGTCAACCCACGCACGCAGAGGTTAATAATATGACTCAGTCAGTATTACAGCAGATTTCAGAATATGGTATTGTGCCACTTGTCACCCTGGATGATCCAAATGATGCAGTGCCACTGGCCAGAGCTCTTGTAGAGGGCGGCATTCCTGTAGCTGAGGTTACCTTCAGAACAGCTGCCGGCGGCGAGAGCATCTTACGCATGGCCAAGGAAGTGCCTGAAATTTTAGTGGGTGCAGGTACTGTACACAATATTGAGCAGGCTAAACAGACTGTAGACAACGGCGGTAAGTTTATTATCACCCCAGGCTTTAACCGTGAGGTTGTAGAGTGGTGTGTCAAGAACAATGTTGAAGTCTGCCCTGGTACTGTAGTGCCATCAGATATTGAAGAGGCTATGAACTTTGGTCTAAAGACTGTCAAGTTCTTCCCAGCCGAGGCCTATGGCGGCATCGAGACTCTAAAGGCTTTAGCCGGCCCATTTGGTGATATCAAATTTGTTCCAACAGGCGGCGTAGGTCTGCACAATCTTGAGGAGTACCTCAATCAGCCTAACGTAGCAGCCGTTGGCGGCAGCTTCATTCCACCATCAAAGATGGTCAAGGAAAAGGACTGGGAAGGTATTGCCAATCTGGCCAAGAGCATTATGCGCAAGGTCTTTGACTTTACCGTAGGTCACGTTGGTATCAATGCAGGTACCGATGACAATGCCAAGCAGATTGTAGCCGGTATTGAGGCCTTATTTGACACTGTTTCCAAGGATGCAGGAATTTCCTACTTTACAGGCAACATTGCCGAGGTTATGAAGGATCCATTTGTAGGTACCCACGGTCATATCTGTGTTGATACCCGCGATCTGCCTCGTGCCTATGCCATGTTAAAGCGCAAGGGCGTCAAGTTCAATGAGGATCTGGTATTTTATGATGCCAAGGGCCGTTTATTAACTGCCTACCTCAAAGAGGAAATTGGAGGCTTTGCCTTCCATATCCGCCAGCGTCCTGGCAAGTAATCCAATCACTAATACTCTTTTTATCCTCAAAGCGCATCGCAAGGTGCGCTTTTTTGCTCTCTGTACTTTTTTAAATCAGATCCATCATTTTTGTAAAAACACGTAAAGTTTGCACTACCAAAGCCGTTAATATCAATAAATATATACATATAATGCAGGAGAGATAATATGGCGCTTTATGTTAAAACCAACATAAGCTCGATTAATGCTATGCGTAACCTGAATAATGTTACACAGCAGCTTGATACTGTCTATAAGCGTCTATCCTCGGGTCATAGAATTAATTCAGCAAAGGATGATGCTGCAGGACTGCAGATAGCCAATCGACTTACAGCTCAGATTAATGGCCTGAATCAGGGCAACCGCAATACCAACGATGGCATAGCTATGGCTCAGACTATGGAAGGAGCCATGGATGAAATGACATCTATGTTGCAAAGAATACGTACCCTTACCATTCAGGCAGCCAACGGTACAAATAATGCCAAAGATCGTCAAGCTATACAGCAGGAGGTCACACAGCTGTCGCTAGAGGTGACGCGCATTGCCTGTCAGACCAAATATGGTGGTGAAAAGGTTTTGGCAGGTGTTGGCGGTATTATCAATGACAAAGGTCAGATACAGCTGCAGGTAGGCGCCTATGCCGGTGACACCCTGACTATGACAGGTTTTAGCCTGGGCTATACCTTATCCATGATTGCCGATGCCGCCAGCAAAAAGCCTGAAGCTGACGGAAAATCAGGTCTTATTCTTGAAAATGGCATCTCACGCTTTACTGTAAGTACACAAAGTGCAGCTAGCACTGCTTTGAGTGCTGTTGATGATCTTATCTCTGTAATTGATAAACAGCGTGCCCATCTTGGTGCCATGCAGAATCGCATGGAGTCAACCATACGCAATCAGTCAAATACAGCCATGAATCTTGCCGATGCCAGATCGCGCATACGTGATACAGATTATGCAGAAGAAGCAGCCAAACTTTCACAGCTGATGATTATTCAGCAGGTTGCAGCCTCTATGCTTACACAGGCCAATCAAAGGCCGCATCTGGCGCTTAAGCTGCTTGGCGGCTAGTTTTTATATATCTTAAAGCAAAAGTGCTGTCCTCACACCTGACAGCACTTTTTTATTGTCTAGTGCAAAAAGAGCGCCTTGAGTCTTTTTGCAGCTGGCTTTAATTTATGCATCAGCCTTAGAACTATACTTTTTATTACCCCTGGGAGGATTTTTATCATCACTCTCAAGCTTCTTTTCCACGCTCTCAAGATAATCGCACACGGCAATCTGAGCTCTGACCTTGATATCATCATTTGATGGCTGTACATAATTGTTTAAAAGCTTGTCATCAATGATACGGGCCTTTTGATTGTCAGAGGCCTGAATCTTGAAAATATGCATAACTCTCTTACGCAGCTTTGGATCAAGAATAGGGGCACCCACCTCAATACGATAATCAAGGTTACGTGTCATCCAGTCGGCTGATGAGATAAAGACATCAGGATCATTATTGTTGCAGAAAATCATAATGCGCGGATGCTCAAGGAATCTGTCAACAATAGAAGTAACAAAGATATTTTCAGACAGACCCTTGATGCCAGGGCGCAGTGAGCACATGCCGCGGATAATGGCTCTGACTCTGACGCCAGCCTGTGAGGCCTTGTACAGTCTGTCAATAAGACCATTGTCCACAAGATTGTTAATCTTGATATGGATATAGGATGGGAAACCCATAGAGGCATTTTCTATCTCACGGTCAATCATGGAGTAGATTCTGTTTCTGGCATTGATTGGTGAGACTAAAAGATGTCTGTACTGTGGTCTTGTATATGGATATTCGATAAAGTCAAAGACAGAGTTGACCTCGGCTGTAAGCTCAGGCTTTACAGTAAAGAGGGCAAAGTCTGTGTAGATCTTGGCTGTCTTTTCATT
>Reba_p2__coassemble_948_pt1 | contig 17673 bp, 13 predicted proteins | sample Reba_p2__metabat2_low_PE_042 | metagenome-assembled genome bin Reba_p2 | reverse complement strand
CCTATTTAAGGGGTAGTAGTGTGATCTCAAGAGTCAGCGGATTTATTAATTAACAGCTGCATTAATTATGATTATTAATAAAAAACCGAACTGCTAAAATATAGGAGTTCGGTTTTGGAATACTCGTTAATAGATTTAAAATGTAGAGTAGTATTTTTTAATTTTATTAGATATCAAGTGTAGCCTGATCTGAGTTCTCAGAAATAAAGGTTCTTCTGGCCTCAACCTCATCACCCATAAGTTCTGAAAGAATACGATCTGCTTCCATTGCATCCTCAATAGAAACGCGTAATAAAGTACGAGTATCTGGGTTCATTGTTGTATCTGACAGCTGCTCTGCAGACATCTCACCCAGACCTTTATAACGCTGAATCTTTACGCCGGCAAAACCCTCATTCATTAAGGTGTTGTATGCATCATGGAAGTTTTTAACCTCAAACTTTTTGGAGCCAGACATAACATAGCCACCCTCTTCTACTAAGGTACCAACCAAAGTATTTAGTTTTTCAAGCAGGTGATAATCAGTTGAGTGCATGAATGACTGAGTCAACTTGTATTCATAGTCAATGCCATGAATATGATGAATAATAACTGGCTGATTAATACCGCCATTTAACTCATCTTTTTCAATTCTGTACTTATAATACACACCCTCATTTGACTGAGATGGTAGTGTTTTTACAAAGTTTGCAGTCCACTGATCTACATATTCTGCATCTGCAAGTTTAGACTCATCTAGTAACTGAGAGTAAATGAGATTAATGATGATATCTTTATGTAGCTTAGAGGACAGTCTTGGCATAACTGAGAATAACTTATTGTATTCTGTAAACAGCTTCTCCAGTGGTAAACCAGAAATTGGTGCTGCCTCAGCATTTACATAGAGGGCAGAGTTTTCAATTGCTAGAGTTGTTCTATACTGTAAAGCCTCTTTATCAGACTGTACATACACTGCCTGCTTGCCTTTCTGATATTTATAGAGAGGTGGCTGAGCAATATATACATATCCACGCTCAATGATTTCTGGCATCTGTCTATAGAAGAATGTAAGCAACAGAATTCTAATATGAGCGCCGTCAACGTCAGCATCTGTCATGATGATAACATTGTGATATCTGAACTTATCTGGATTGTACTCATCCTTGCCTACACCACAGCCTAGTGCTGTAATTAACGTTCCTACTTGTTGTGACTGAATCATACGGTCAAAACGTGCTTTCTCCACATTTAAAATCTTTCCTCTTAAAGGTAGAATTGCCTGGAACTTAGAATCGCGACCACCTTTGGCAGAACCGCCAGCAGAGTCACCCTCAACAATAAAAAGTTCACATAAAGCAGGATTTTTCTCTCTACAGGAGGCAAGCTTATCAGGTAATGAGTTTACATCAAGTTTGCCACTCTTACGTGATAAATCACGAGCCTTGCGCATAGCATCCCTTACGCGGGCTGACTCGATGATCTTCATGCAAATAGACTCAGCCTCTGCAGGGTTCTCTTCTAAGAATTCCTTTAGCTTATCAGACATAGCATTAACAACAGCAGAGGAGGCCTCAGAGCTTACAAGCTTGTCCTTGGTCTGTGAAGAGAATTTAGGATCAGGCATCTTAACAGAGATAACTGCTGTTAGACCTTCACGTGCATCGTCACCCTGTGTGCTAACCTTATGCTTTTTGGTATATCCCTGTTCTTCAAGGAATGAGCTGAAGGTTGTAGTAACAACACGCTTGAAACCAGCTAGGTGTGTACCACCATCTTTCTGGGGCACATTATTGGTAAAGCAGAAAATTGATTCAGAATAGCCATCTGTCCACTGCATAGCTACTTCAATCTGAATGTTACCTTCACACAGCTTAGTTGTATGGAAAATCTTATTATTTAAAGGAGTCTTACCTTTATTGAGGTATGCAACAAATTCCTGAATACCTCCTAAATGGTGGAAGGTATGGCTCTTAGCAGGAGTTTCACGCTCATCAGTAAGAATAATCTTTATACCTGAGTTTAAGAATGAAAGCTCTCTTAATCTCTTGGCTAAAATCTGATATTCAAAGTTTGTATTGGTAAATATACTGTCAGATGGATAGAAACGTACCTCAGTTCCTGTCTCCTCAGTATCACCTATAGCTTTTAAAGGGGCCTCTGGATTACCGCCATTTAAATAGGTTTGCTGCCAGATTTTGCCTTGTCTTCTGATAGTTAAGACAAGCTTATCTGAAAGAGCATTAACAACAGAGATACCTACTCCGTGCAGACCACCTGAAACCTTATAAGAGTTTGAGTCAAACTTGCCACCAGCGTGTAACACTGTCATTACAACTTCAGCTGCAGATCTTCCCTCCTCAGGGTGGATATCAACAGGAATACCACGACCATTATCTTTTACGGATACAGAACCATCATCGCAGATAGTTACAAATATTTCAGTACAGAATCCAGCTAAAGCCTCATCGATTGAATTATCAACGGCCTCAAAAACCATGTGATGTAAACCAGAACCATCATCTGTGTCGCCTATGTACATACCAGGACGCTTTCTTACAGCCTCAAGGCCGTGAAGAACTTTAATACCTGAGGCGCCGTAATTTGAATCTGATGATGACATTTTTACCTCTTTAGTCTAATAATTCTTTATATTACCGTCTGTTAATTCAAAATAGTTAAAATCATTACTCTTAGGCAATACAATATCATTGGTAATATTTGTAACAAATACCTGATTGCGACATTTTAATAAATGGCTTAGAAGGATATTCTGAGAGTTTGAATCTAACTCAGAATTAAGATCATCTATAAGATATATGCAATTGATACCAGAGAGCTGTTTTAATAATATTCCTTGAGCCAGCCTCATCGCGCAAACCAATAACTTTAATTGCCCACGAGATAAAGTAACACCTGCAGCAACCGAGTTAGATTTAATCTTAAGATCTGCACGGTGACAACCGTAAAAAGTATACCCTAAAACCCTATCTTTTTCAATGTTTTGAGCCAATAAAGAGTACAAATCGGTACCATCATCATAGCCCTTGGTCATGTAAAATTTGAAGGAATATTTAGGCAGAAATTCACTTAGTATTTGTATTAGTAATGGCTCTAAAAGTTTGAGATAATCTGAGCGTTTTTGATTTATGGAATCTGACAGATTAACTAACAGGTTATCCCATACCTGAATTTCATTATAAGAAGCATTTGACTTTAAAAGAGCATTTCTTTGTTTCAAGATACGTCTGTAATCTAACCACTGACTTTTAAATTTCTGATCATGATAATACACACCCCAGTCAATATAATTACGTCTTAACTCAGGACCCTCTGTAACCAATTCATAACTCTGCGGATGAATGATTTGTACAGAGATATTATCAACAAGATCAGTAAGTCTGGTTACAGGTTTAGAATCTATTAAAATTTTAGTATCTGCCCCCCTGTCCTTTGAGACACCAAGCTTTAAAGGAAAATCACTGTTATCTGGTACTATCTCTGCGTAAATATTAAAGGATTTAGAGCCACTTTGAATCAGATACTGATACGGTACCTTTTTAAAGGATCGGGATAAGGACAGGTATGAAATAGATTCAAGAATAGAGGTTTTTCCACTGCCATTCTTACCATAGATTATGTTAAAAGTGGCAGCGGGTGAGAAGTCTACGTAGGATAGATTTCGAAAGTTAGAGACTAAAAGCCTTTTAATTAACATATAAAAGGTGTAGTTAAATTAAACTACAACTCGTGAAATAACATACTTTGCTGTTACTCCACAATCATTGTCATCATAGCTCTCTGCTTCAATCATAGCATGTGCTATTGGCTGAGAGAAACTGAACTTGACATTCTGACTGCGTATGACATTCAGGGTCTCATTCACATAAGATGCATTTAGTGAAATCTCAACTGGCTCATTGTCATTACTGATTTCTAATTGAGCAGTAGCTACCTCATGCTCTGAGTTTTCTGATCTTAACTGCAGTGAATTATGATCAAAGTTCATAGTAACGCCATTTAGTCTCTTTGAAGATAGAATGGCAACAGATGAAATCAAATCATTGGTCTGAGCACGTGGCACAATATATGTAGTGAAAATCTTTGGTATAACTGCTCTTACATTTGGATAACCGCATATGAGCAGTTTTGATGACAGACGAGTATTATTGATCTGTGTTACTAAAATGTTCTTTGAAAATGAAAGCTCTACTAGATCATCTGTAAAGCTAAGCAGTTTGGATATTTCAGTAGCACATTTTTTAATCAGGCATACACCAAGAAATGATTCTACAGGCACATCAAGAGTGGTTTCTAAAATAGCCATTCTATGACCATCAGATGTGAATACAGATAAGGTACTGCTATCAGCCTCAAGTCTGATGCCTTTTAGATAATCTCTAAAATCATCGGCAGAGACGCAGAATGCAGATCTGTCTATAATTGATTTAAGTTTTTTCTGAGATAAAACGATTTTTTGTGTAACATCTTCCTCTTCAAACACTGGGAAGTCTTTGGCACTTCTTACTCTAAGCACAAACTCAGAAGTACCTGAGGTAATAGTCATCTCATCTTCAATTACTGAAAAATGAACATTGGCAGTATTAGGCATTTTAGACAAAACCTGTGTAAGCTTAGATGCATTAACAGTTGTCTCACCCTCAATAACAGACATGCCGTCATCAACCAGGGCTAAGTTGTAGTCATCTCAAGACCATAGTTGGTTGCTCTTAAAACAAGTTCTCCATTTTGAACTTTAAGATAAATATTCTGAACAATATCGTCCTTATTTGTACTGCCGGCAACACTAGATAATTGAGTTACTGTTTTATATATAACCTGTACTGGTAACTGAAATTTCATAACTGTTCTCTACGATTAATATTAATACTATTATTTCTTTTTTAGTGAAAGCTCAAGACTATGATATCTTGCTGCAAAATCTGCATCTTTAGAAATTTTGGTTCTTATCTTTTTGATAGCCTCATGCACAGAAGAGTGATCCTTATGGAACTCGGCACCTATAGATGACAGTGAGCTGTTTGGAATGAGCTCTCTTATAAGTGTCATGGCAATAGATCTTGCAAGAGATATATTGCGCACTTTCTTGCTGGACATCATATCTTCTATACTTACATCCATTTCCTCAGATACACGCTTTTTAATGGCATCCATAGATAAGGACTGATTTGAGATACAGATCTGGTCACTGATAATTCTGGCTATATCATCTATCTTTAAACTGCCGCAGGCCTCAATATGGGTATTTAAAGTTTTTATTGCGCCTTCTATGTCGCGAACATTAGATTGAATGTTCTTGGCAATATAATCACAGACATCATCAGGAAGATTGATATTCATTTCCTGACATTTACTCTTGATGATAGCGCTTCTTGTCTCTGTGCAAGGTGATATTACCTCTATACAGACTCCTGAACCAAATCTTGTAGTCAGTCTTGGTGAGAAATTTGTAAGGTTGGCAGGAGCCACATCAGATGCAAGTACCAGATGACGACCTGGTCTGTCAATAAAGTCTGAAATAATATCAAAAAATGTGTCTCTGGTTTTTGGACTTGATGCAAACAGCTGCACGTCATCCACAATAAACACATCATAAGCAGTATAAAGACCCTGGAAGTCAACATTATGTCCAATCTGCATAGATGCCACATAATGTCTTAAAAATTCTTCAGCTCTTACATAAAGTACCTTTACTTCAGGTTTGGTCTGTTTGATTCTGTTTGCTATAGCAAGCAGGAGGTGAGTCTTGCCAAGACCAGATGCTCCATGAATATACAAAGGATTGATACTTTGATTGCCAGGTGTTGTAGCTACTTTTAAAGCTGTGGCATAGAGCATCTTATTGTCTGGATCTGTAACATAATTTTCAAAGGTCTTATTTGGATTGATATGGAACTTTATATCTAAACCGTTAGCTACACTTTGCTGAGTCCTGACTTTTGGTCTGGCAACATTCTGGTTTACATGAGAGTTATTGAAGTTCTGTTGAGGAACCTGTGTAAAATTGTTTACCTGAAAGTTGTTATGCATAGGATCAGTATGCTGCATGGAAAAATTCATTCCAGGTGCAGAATACTGAGATACTGAAGAATATGGGTTGTAATAGCCTCCAAACTGATTTATACCAAGATTTGAAGGTTGCTGCATACTCATATCTGCCATTGGCGCCTGAGGCATATTTGTATTTGCAAGTAATGATGGTGGCTGCTGAGCTAGAGGCTGAGACATAGGCTGCTGCCCCATGGTGTTAGCGGCACTCTGCTGACCAAAATCAAGTGAGTTTTGTCTGTTAGGGTCAACAGCTTCAATTGAAAAACCTACATCTGTTCTGCCTATAAGACGGCATACTTCATCTATAAATGCTTCACTAAATGGTAAAAACTGAGTATATATAAACTTGGATGTACAAAGAAACTTGATCTTCCCATCTTCAAAGGAAAGATTTACCTGATATAAAAAAAGTTGAATAATAGCTATGTCTTTTGGGTCTTGCTTCGTTGAAAGAATGTTCTCTACAGCTTTATTCCAAATAAGAATAGGATCCATGCTAAAACCTAGATTAAATTATTGTTCCGTAAAATATTAAGATCATACCATATTACGCATCTATCCTAAAGATATTATATTGCAGTATTAATTTAAAAAAATGATATAAGATATTGTTTTATAATAAATATTTTAAAAATTTAAAAACACGTATAGTGGTCTTTTTGTAAACTGTTTAATAGCTTTTTATAGTGTCTTTATTAACATGATGAAAAAATGAAAAAATTAGCGTCAGCAATAGTGTACAGTATTGCCATAACTGAAAATACATTGTAGAATAATCCGTTCATTATGTACTTACAAAGTACTAAACTTGCAAGAAAAACTAAGACGGTAGAGTACACCGTCTAATTGGAGTTACACAAATGAAGCGTACTTTCCAGCCAAATACACAGAAGCGCAAGCGCACCCATGGTTTCCGTGTTCGCATGCGTACTGCTGATGGTCGTAAGGTTTTAGCCCGTCGTCGTGCTAAAGGCCGTAAACGTTTAACCACAGTTAATGGCTAATAACACCTTTCCTCGTGAGGCTAGAATTCTAACCTCCGAGCAATTTGATAAGGTATTTAAAAACAACACTGTCCGTGCCAGCGCACCTGGAATCGTTCTTCTAGCAATAAGGAACGATGTGGAATGTTCGCGGCTCGGACTTGTTGTACCAAAAAAGGTCTTAAAGCGCGCTGTTTGGCGAAATAATGTTAAACGCGTTGTCAGAGAGACCTTTAGAGTTTCTAGGGGATGCCTACCTAATATAGATTTAGTATTTATTGCTAAACCAAAGATAGGTGAATTAAGCAACATCGAACTGAGTTGTACATTAAAGAGACTATGGCACAAAATCTCTCGCCAATTGGACAATCAGCAATTCTGATGATTAAAACCTATCAGGCGGTATTAAGTCCGTTGCTTGGGCAACGTTGCCGCTTTTATCCTAGCTGTTCGCAATATACACTTGAAGCTATAGAAGAATGGGGTCTTATCAAAGGGGTTTATCTTGGTGCTAAAAGACTGAGCAAATGCCATCCTTTACATGAAGGCGGGATAGATCCTGTACCGAGAAAATCAGAAGAACACAACTAAGTGCCTTTGGGGCTGTACAGATGGAACAACAAAGAAATTTACTACTTATCCTTTTTCTAACCTTGTCTATGTTCTTATACTGGGCATGGGAGAGCGATAAACTCAATGCTATAAAAATGGCTGAGCAGCATGCAGCTGCAGAACTTATGAAAGAAGAAGTTCTTGCTAACAGTTCTATCTCCAAATTAGTTGAGTTAAAGAACGATGTATTATCGCTACAGATCAACCTTGCCGGCGGCGACATTGAAGATGCCAAGCTTTTAAAAGTCGCACAGGAGCAGGGTAAGGATGATCCATTTCATCTGTTAATGACTGAGCCTTCTTTTGTCTATCAGGCACAAAGCGGTTTAGCCGGTAAAGATGGTCCAGACAGCAAAGAGAGACCTCTTTACACATCAACTGCCAAATCATACACCATGAAAGATGGTGAAGACAGCGTAAGTGCAGTTCTTAACTACAACAAAAACGGTGTTGACTATCAGAAAATTATTACTTTGAAGAAAGACTCATACGTAATTGACGTAGAGTACAAGGTAAAGAACAATACTGATAAAGCTCTTTCAATGGCCTTCTTCGGTCAGTTAAAGCAGACTGCTGATATTGAGCAGCAGTCAAATGCAGGTGCTTTTGGCATGGTTGCCGGTGCATATAGAGGTACTGCCTACTCAACTCAGGAGAGCAGATACGAAAAAGAGACCTTAGATGATATTATCGATCTGTCAAATGACAAACAGAATATCAATGTAAATACCAAGGCCGGCTGGGTTGCCATGATTCAGCACTACTTTGTTGCCTCATGGATCGGTGGTGAGAATACTGACAATGTAATCTATACCAGCGCATCTAAGGATGACAGAGATGCCATTATTGGTATCAGAACCAAAGCAACATCAATTGAAGCAGGATCAGAGCACAACTTTAAGGCTCAGATGTGGTTAGGTCCTAAATCACAGGACATCATGGCAGGTGTTGCACCAAACCTCGATCTGACTGTTGATTATGGCTGGCTATGGTTCATCTCTATTCCTTTATTCAAGATTCTTGAATTTATTCAGAGCTTCGTTGGCAACTGGGGTTTCTCAATTATCTTGTTAACATTAGTGGTACGTACCTGTCTGTTCCCACTGACTAAAGCTCAGTATACATCTATGGCCAAAATGCGTCTTTTAACACCAAAGATGCAGGAGCTGCGTGAAAGATATAAAGATGACAGACAGAAGTTAGGTCAGGAAACTATGCGTCTGTATAAGACCGAGAAAGTAAATCCTCTTGGCGGCTGTCTGCCTCTGTTAATTCAGATGCCTATCTTCATTGCCCTGTACTGGACACTGATGGAGTCAACAGAATTACGTCACGCCCCATTTATCGGCTGGATTACTGACCTTTCTGTATATGATCCATACTTTGTAACACCTATTTTATATGGTATTTCAATGTTCTTTATACAGAAGATGTCACCTACACCTGTAAATGATCCTGTACAGAGAAAGGTTATTATGGCCATGCCATTAGTATTTACCTTTATGTTCTGTACCTTCCCTGCAGGTCTGACACTGTACTGGCTTGTATCTAACCTATTTACAATCCTGCAACAGGTTCTGATTTACAAATCACTTGAAAAGCGTGGTTTACACGTTAAAAGCTAACTATGTCTTTTGATGATACTATTGCAGCACTTGCCACTGCGCCTGGGCGCGGTGGCATTGCCATTATTAGGGTCTCAGGAAATAAGGCCCTTGAAGTTGCAGCCAAGATTGCCCACCTTGAAAATATCAAACCAAGACTTGCCTACTTTCGTAAATTCTATGATGGAGAAAATCCAGTTGATGAGGGTCTTGTTCTTTATCTGAAAGGACCTAACTCATACACAGGAGAGGACACCATAGAGTTTCAGGGGCATGGTGGCAATATTGTTCCACAGCAGGTTTTAAGTGCTGTTTTAGCTATTGATGGTGTGCGTCAGGCAGAGCCTGGTGAATTTACCCGCAGAGCTTTTTTAAACGGCAAAATAGACCTGACTAAAGCAGAGGCTGTAGAGGATCTCATATCAGCAGGTTCCAACAGCGCAGCAAAAGCAGCTCTTGCCTCATTAGATGGCGAGTTTGCCAAATACCTGCATAATCTTACAGAGCTTCTTACCAACTTCAGAGTAAGAATTGAGGCCTGCCTTGATTTTCCTGAAGAGCACGAAGATTTCTTCGATTCAGGCAAGGCTGAAAATAATTTAATCGAAATTAAAAATATAGCTAATGAGGCACTGTCTCTTGCAGGTCAGGGCGTAAAGCTAAATGAAGGAGCAAGAATTGTACTTGCAGGCTCACCAAATGCTGGTAAATCAAGCCTACTAAATGCTCTTGCCGGCTCTGATAAAGCTATTGTAACCAATATACCAGGTACAACACGAGATACTCTGACTATCAATATAGAAGTTGAGGGTATACCTGTTACTATAACTGATACAGCAGGAATCAGAGATGTACCTGGTGATGAAATTGAAGCTATAGGCATTAATAAGGCCATAGATGAGCTTAAGAGATCTGATTTGGTATTACTGATGATAGACAGCTCAATGGAGGCTCCTGAGGCTAAAAATACTCTGGATAAAATAATAAGTCTCTCTGGTGACAACCGTAATATTCTTATTGTTAAATCCAAAACCGATCTGTTGCCAAACAGCTCAACAGAGCAGCTTTTAAACAGTGAGGATTTTATCTGTTATAAGCAGGTAAACTGCTCAACAAAGATCAAGGATGGTACTTCAGATCTATATACAGCTCTTGTTGAGGCGCTTGGAATTATACCAGCAGAAGGTGTATTCTCTGCCAGAAGGCGCCATACCAATGAGCTCAACGAAACAATAGAAGCAATAGACAGAGCCATTGATATGCTTAAGTTTGGTGATTTGGTTTTATGTGCAAGAGAGCTGTCAATTTCTCAGAATCATTTAGGAATGATTACCGGAAAAGTTACTTCAGATGACCTTTTAGGTAAGATTTTCTCTACATTCTGTATTGGAAAATAAAAGGTGCTCAGCACCTTTTATTTAACCTCTTTTTTAAATTTAGATATAAAGTCATCCAGCAACACTTCTAAATCCATTCTTAAATCATTGACTAAAGACTCATATCCATCTCCACTCATTTCTCTTGATATAACTCTCTTATAATCAAAAATGTGCTTCTTTTGCTTATCAATACTTATCTGTATTGAAGTGTGCACTGTACCATCAGTTCTGCCATTGAATTTAGATATGTAAAACTTATATTTGAGCTTGTCACTCAACTGCTCCTGTATAAGTCTGTCTTCAATTATGGCTGAAATCTGTCTTGATATTGGCTCAGCCCATTTATTATTTATAGCCTCGACAAATGACACATCTGAAGTCTGCATAACAATGCCATTACAGTCAAGATGAGTTGCCATAGACAAAGAGACATCATACTTATTATCAAGATCATAGTTTTGCACATCTGATGTTATAAGATATCTGTTAAAGCTGGCTGTTGAGCTGCAGGCAGATATAAACAAGGCAAATACTGATACAAATATAATTCTGTACATTATTTATTCCTCTTGGGTTCAATATCCTTAGTGCTGTCGCCAAATATAATGCTGTTAGGATTGTTTGACAGCTTATCTAAAGTAGGATTTAAATCATTTAACAGACTCTTTATCTGCTGACTTAAGTTTTCTAAATTTCTGGCAATATCTGAGTCTGGTCCATAGTTATTTACAGTTTTACTTAAATTATTAAAGGCTCTGTTGATATTCTGAATAACATTGTCCTTCTTAAGATCTGTGGAGTTGACAGAGAAGTTTTCCATAGCCTTATTAACAGACTTTAAGGCTGCTATAAGCTCATCTGATACACCCTTGACATCAAACTTCTTAACCTCAACTAAAATTTCATCAACTCTTTGCTTGATGTCACCTTCAGTTGTAGAAGGAATAACCTTATAACCTCTGTACTCTTTAGTATATGCCTTACATTTTTTATCATTGTAGGTAAGAGATATAAGCTTCTCACCAGTTAAAAGGTTGGCAGGCTCAATATTGGCACACAGAGTCTTTGTTCTTAAATGGGCATCAAAAACCTGCTTTACTCTATCTGAGTTGACATCACTTATATCAAGAGCAATAAGAACTGGTATATATTTATTGTCTGAAATCAGATCGATAATATTATTTTCATAAAAATTAGGCTGCAGTACTTTACCAATATATAAGCCTTTAAACAGTACAGGAGAGGAGATATTTATTCCGCCTACTGTATCTTTTACCATTACCACGTATTTTATGGCATCATCAAGGGTTGAGAGTTCTGCAGCATCTCTGTTCTTATATAAAGGCAGTGTATCTCCATCTTTAAGAGTTATTACTGATGTGATATTGTCATTTAAATCATCAAAAGCTATACCACCACGGATAATGTTATCAAGAGACTCGGTATTTACTTTAAAACCCTCAGCTCCAAGGCTTATATCTATACCGCTTGAAATCCAGAATCTTGAGCTTTGACGTACAAGAGCCGAGTATGGCTCTTTAATAAATACTCTATATCTTAACATCTGCTCTTTAAAGTCAAACTCAGAACTTACTACACTACCTACAGGAATACCTTTGTAGGTAATCAAATCATTATTGTTAAGCCTTGTGCCGGCCTTGGAGTGCAGTGTCAGATACAAGCCATTTTCATTGTTTCTGGTTGAAGGAGGCTCATCTAAAATATCAAAAACATTGGCTTTTTGCTCAGACTTGCCTTTCATCATTTCAATGTAAGGACCTGAGAGCAATGTATCAAGACCAGATATACCAGTATTCTCAACACGTGGTTTCACAACCCAGAACAAGGAGTCCTGAGCCAGCAGATCATCAGTATTAGGCTCCATCTGCACTGTAAGAATGGCATTGGTATATTCATCATCTAATGTTACATCTATCACTCTGCCTACAGGTACAGAACGAAGCTTTAGCAGTGTTGTACCTTTTACAATACCATCAGCTGAGTTGATCTTAAGTTCTACCTTTGGACCTCTGTTTATGGTGTTATCCCAGATCATGATAAAGGTAAAGATTAAAGCTAGAACAGGGAGTAACCATACTGGGTTTATCTTAGACAGGTCTTGTTTTAATTTAAGATTTTTTGCTTCCATTTATATTGTTATCCCAAATCAAACGCTGATCAAAGCTCTCAGCAGCAAACATTGTAATTATCACAACAAGACAAAAAGATATGACGGCAAATCCAGGATTAATCACCATAACACCGGTAAAACGCACAACAGATGTCATGATTATAACTACAAAAACATCTATCATTGACCATTTTCCTATAAAACATACTATTTTATAAAGTCTTGTTGCGTGTATAGGTCTTTTAACAGTTCTGAACCTTATTACATAGAGTAAAAAGGCCATAGACAGTATTTTAAAAATAGGAATAAAAATAGATGCCACAAGAATGATAATTGCGACAAACTGACTGTTCATATTCCACAAAGATATAACACCCTCAATAATATTTGATCCTGTATTGTTGCCAAGATAATCTGTAAACATGATTGGATACAGATTTGATGGCAGATACAGAATTATTGAAGCCAACAGCAGAGCCATAACCCTTTGAAAATAGTGTTTTTCTCTTATTGCAGCATCAGTTCCACAGCGAGGGCACTGTGCATTATCTGTATCTGAATTATAAAAACAATTATGACAATGTCTGCATAAAATCAAAGATACATCTATACCGCGCAATCCTTTATGCTCTGATTGTATAGAGCTTTGACTTATAAGATCCCATACTTTGTAGGGATGGCATTTTGCCCAACATAAAACAAGCATAATGGAAAAAATAAGCGCCAGAATAAAGCCAGAATGAAAATCTACTGTACTTAAGGAGGTAAGTTTTATAAGACTTACAAGAACAGCAAGAATAAATACATCAACCATGCAAAAGGCATGAGATATAGTGTAGATATTGGCTATAAATATATTTGGTTTTACATTAAATAAACCTATAGCTACCTGTATAAGAAGCATAATAACCGGCAGCATAAAGGTAAAGAGAAACAGAAAATAAAGAAGCAAAGACCAGTCTGTTTTTAAGATAAAAACCATAGATATAAGTTCTATGGTATGAGTGATTCCTAAGGATGATACTGAAATAAATGGCTGAAAAATTGATATAATAAGAATGATCAGGGCACTTAATGCAAAAAAACCTAATTGCTTAAAATCAAGTAAACTGCGCGACTTTAAATTTGATGAGCAGACAGGACATGTATGCTTCACACCTTGATTTGGTATATTTACTATATAGTCACACGTTTTACATAAGGTTAAAAAACTATCAGAGCTAGTTTTATTTTTATCAGACATTAATTATCTATAACCTGCAAGTTTAACAACTGTGTTGCTTTGTAAAGATCTTTGAACATCTATAATACGCTGATTTGTAGACCCTCTAAAATCAATTTCATAGGACTTGAGTGTATCTACAAAAGGACCGTCCACGATGACATCAAGCAACTTCAAAAGTTCTAGCGTTTGTGGATTTTTAGCAAGCTTATCAAAAGTATAGCCAGAATATGACCATAATGAATAATTTTGTTCTTTTAAAATTTTTGAGAGGATAATTAAAGGTTTAACCTGTAAAAAAGGCTCACCACCTGAATAAGTGACACCCTTTATAAGAGGGTTTTCTTTAATTTCATTGTATAGGACACGAAGAGAAACTTCTATTCCGCCATCAAGTGGCTGTGACTGTGGGTTATGGCATTCTTTACAATGTAAAAGACAGCCCTGGGTAAAAATGGTGTATCTTATTCCAGGGCCGTCCACTATGGATTCAGATACAGCACCTGCTATACGCAACGTGGTACTGTCTAATATACCTAAATCCATATCTTCCCTTTATACATGCTGATGCTTTACTCTGTCGTGCACTTCAGCACGCTTGGCATTATTAAATCTGTCTAATGTTCCTACGAGGTAGCCTGTAACTCTTCTGATTCTCTCAAACTTTACTCCCTCGCCTACAACTCCATTACGTGGATGTAATCTAGTTACCATTTTTTATTTCTCCCAAAAAAACTAACCTTTACATATACACTCAACGCCTATCTTGCTCAAACGCTCGATAGTTACACCTTCACCATCATGTCGTCCACATTTTGGGCACACATCATTGATGACACCAACAAATCCGCATACAGGACAGCGATCTACAGGGTGATTAATAGAACCGTATCCCACGCCGCAGTCTTTCATATATAAGATAATCTGCTCAAAGGCCTCAGTATTTTTAGTCAAGTCTCCATCCATCTCGACATAGGTTATAGAGCCGGCATTGCACAGCTCATGAAATGGGCCTTCAATTTTAATTTTTTTAGCAGCAGATATATCATAGTACACCGGTACATGGAAACTATTGGTATAGTAATCCCTGTCTGTAACACCCTTTATCTCACCATATCTGTTTTTGTCCATCTTAACAAAGCGTCCGGACAGACCTTCAGCTGGAGTTGAAAACAGTGAGAAGTTTAACCCTGTTTTCTGTGTCTGTTTGTCTGTAAGATCACGCATATGAGATAAAATCTCGTAGCCTAATTTACATGATTTTTCAGACTCACCATGATGATAGCCTGTAAGAGCCACTAAAGCCTCGGCAAGACCAATAAATCCTACAGATAAAGATCCATTTTTTATAACGTCACGTATGGTGTCATCCATAGACAGTCTGTCAGAATCAATCCATACACCCTGACCCATTAAAAACGGATAGTTATAAACATGTTTCTGAGCAATGATTTCAAAGCGATCAAGCAGCTGATCAAAGATCATATTAACTACATGATCAAGTGACTCATAGAATTTACTTATAGATCCGTGAGCCTCAATAGCAAGTCGTGGTAGATTAACTGTGGTAAATGACAGATTGCCACGACCTGGAATTACCTGTTTTGTTTTATCATAATCATTGCCAAAGACTCTGGTTCTGCATCCCATCAGAGCCACTTCAGTCTCAGGTCTGCCCTCAACATAATACTGTTTATTATAAGGTACATCGAGGAATGAGAAGTTAGGGAAGAGTCTCTTGGCTGAAACCCTGCAAGCAAGCTTGAACAGATCGTAGTTTGGATCGCCCTCTTTGGTATTGATACCATCTTTTATCTTAAAAATCTGTACAGGGAAAATAGGTGTTTCACCACCGCCAAGACCTGCCTCTGTAACTAAAAGCACATTGCGCATAATCATGCGTTGCTCTTTTGTTACACCTGTTCCATAGTTAATTGATGAAAAAGGAACCTGTGCTCCTGCTCGTGACTGCATAGAGTTTAAATTATGAATCACAGCTTCCATAGCCTGATAGGTTTCTCTGTCAGTAAGCATCAGTGACTCATTTAAAATATATGCTACAGCCTCATCATCACAGTCATAGCCATTTTCCTTTAATAATGTTACAAGGTAGTCTTTAATTAAAAGCTGAGCCTCATCAGACATTATGGTACCAAGCTTGTGATAAACCTCCATACCATAGTCTGTAAGTCCACTTGTATCAATATCGTTGCAGCGCATTGATATGCATGTAACTTTAGACAGATGCTTTAAGTATGAAACCACAACATAAGGTGCCAGATCATACTCAAACATAGGAATTGACTGACCGCCGTGCATATCATTCTGATTTGACTGAATAGCGATACAGCATAATGCAGCAGCTGACAATATAGATTTAGGCTCACGCAGGAAACCATGTCCTGTAGAAAAACCGCGTTTAAAAAGATCTTTTAAACTTATCTGACAGCAGTTAATAGTTAAAAGATAAAAATCCAGATCATGAATATGAATAGTACCATTGCTGTGAGCTAAAGCATGCTCTGGCTTTAATACATATCTTTTTACGAAATCTTTGGCACCTTCAGAACCAAAACGCAGCATCAGACCCATAGGAGCATTTGCATCAATATTGGCATTTTCTCTTTTAAGATCCATATCGGCTGTTGATTTTGATGTCAGATCTCTATAAATTCTGGTCAAATCCTCATTATAGGTTCTGACATTGGTTCTCTGCTGTCTGTACAGAATAAAATTCTTGGCCTCAGCTGCCAGATCGTGTTTGATTAAAACCTTTTCAATGATGTTTTGTGTGTTTTCAACTGAAGGTGTTCTTGAAACATCAGCTTCAATAAGAGATACAACTTCAGCTGTCAGATCTTTAATTAAAAGTTCTTCATGCTCAGTTATTCCATCATCAGGATGGACAGAGATCAGAGCCTTTCTTATTGCATTAGCAATCTTCAATTGATTGAAAGATACCTTTCTGCCATCTCGTTTTACAATAAACCTGATCATAACACTCTCAATTTAAGATTAAAAAAACATCAATATTTCAGATATTTATTTATTTTTGTACGTATATAAAAAACAGTAAATTAAAAAAAATTATCATCTTATTATAATTGTAAAATTTGTAAATTAAAGTTGAATAATTGTTGTTATGGTCTTTACTTTTTTAAAAGACCATACGCATGGTATTTGAGCAAATAAAAAAAATTATTATGGTTTAAAGGGCAAAATGAAGTTTGATATCTTCTGTAAAGTTATAGACAACTATGGTGATGCAGGTGTCTGTTTAAGACTATCTCGAGGTCTTGTACAAAAAGGTCATACAGTAAAACTTATCTGTGACAATACACAGACTCTCAATAAAATAGCCAATGACAGCGACAAAAATCTTATAGATATGCAAAACTGGTCAGATAACCTTACATTTAATGATACAGATGTAGTTGTCCTGGCATTTTCATGCAGACCTTCAGATGAGGTTATCAACAATATTGCCAAGAGCAATGTGCTTACTGTAAATCTTGAGTATTTAAGTGCCGAAAGCTGGGTTGAGGATTGTCATGGCTTAAGATCCTTTGCTGACAATCTTAACTGCTATTATTTCTTTCCTGGTTTTACCAGAAAGACAGGCGGTCTTATTATAGAAGATGATTTTATTGCCAAAGTAAGCAATAAAAAACTTACAGATACAGACAATACAAGA
>Reba_p2__coassemble_895_pt1 | contig 18735 bp, 16 predicted proteins | sample Reba_p2__metabat2_low_PE_042 | metagenome-assembled genome bin Reba_p2 | reverse complement strand
CTATTTATATAGCTCATATCTCAAAATATACTAAGCTGTTTGAATTTTAAAATTCCTTTTTCCACCAGTCAGTTACAGCTCTGAACATTTTTCCGACCTTGCTGTTAGGCTGCACACCATCTTCCTTGTGCACTGATTCAATAACCGGCATATAGCGCAGAAGACCTATAGGTACGGCCATGCTTGGATCTGCAAGCTCACTTTTGGCCTCAACACCCAAAGGTATACCTATCTTGACGCCTACAAGACGGGTTGAATCAACATCTCTGTCAGGCTGCAGACCGCTTGAGGCTAAAATATCAATGCCTGGCAGATTGGCCATGCCGCCGGTGAGCACAAAGCCCACGCTTAAATTATAGGCATCAGGGGACTGACGGGCAAGATATTCAATATTGTTGCAGATGGAGTTGAAAATATCCATAAGCGCATTCTGAATAACCTCGGCAAGACGGCCGCGTTTTACTATAACATTGTTCTCCACTCCGTCGGCAAAGGAGGCATTGATGTTATAGAGCTGATTGTAATCCTCATCAGACAGATATTTGGCAAAAGCCACACCATACTGCTTTTTAAGCTCCTCGGCATAGCTTAGCGGAATATGAAATTCAGAAGCAATGGCCTCGGTGATGCTGCGACCGCCTCTGTCTAAGCTGAAGGTGGCTACAAGTTTGTTTCTGTCATAGACGCATACATCAACAGTACCCTCGCCAAAATCAATAAGGCAGACACCAAGCTCCTTTTGCGGTTCTGTAAGAACGGCATTGGCAGAGGCAAGGCCTGAGAAAATCACATTATCAATCTCAACATTTGGCGATACCTTTTCAATGGCTGCTCTGAAATTGTTCTCCTGACTTTCAGCACAGGAGATAATGTGGGCATTGACACCAAGACGCATGGCATACTGATCTATAGGGTTTGAAACCATATAGTTGTTATCAAGCTCATAGCTTTGCGGTATAACATGAATAATATGATTGCCGTCCTTGACTTTGACGCTGCGGGCCATTTCTATTGCCTTGCTCTTGTCAATAGCACTTACAATGCCAGAAGGAACTACAATATCTCCTCTTTCATTTTTGGAGTCTATATGCTTGCCTGAAATACCTATATTGCAGTGCATCAGCGTAGTCTTGTTGTCGCTTTCATACTGCTGCACAATCTCAGAGAGTATTTCTGAGACACGCTGCAGATCACTTACAGCACCGGATATAATACCGTCTGAATATCTCTCGGTGTAATAGGTAATATTTAAATTGCCGTCCTCTGCAATACTGCCTGCAATAAGACATATTTTGCTAGAGCCTATATCAATAGCAACCACAGTATCTCTGCTGGAATTGTTTTTAACACTGTCTTTTGTATTTTTTGCTTTAAACATATAAAATCCTTGCCAGGAGACCTACTTGTTTTTCCAACCTATTGAAAAACCAGAATCATATCTTAAATCAACATATTCCACATTATTGACATCAATGTCTGTCTTGGAAAATGCCTCAATAAAGGTTTTGATGCGCTGTGACAGAGGGTTTTTGGCCTCGTCACGCCCCAGGCGTAGCTCTATGCCGTTGGATAATGTGACATGATATCCTCTGGCACTGTCAAGCTTGACCTTTACCACCTCATAAGGTGTATTTTGAAATTCACTGATAAATTTTACAGTCTGATCATAAACTGTAGGAGCCAGGTAATCATGCGTGGCCTCAAGTTTGACCAAAGGCTCTTTAAAATCACGCATATTAGGATAAAAAGGCTCCCTGGTTTTAGCATCAAACAATCCATGATTAAAATATGCCGCAGGGACATGCTCTACTACAGATACATCTAAAGTATCGGGCATTTTCTTCTTTACAGAGGCAGAGGCTATCCACGGATTCTGCATCAGAGCACTGCGTACCTCTTCAGTATCCAATGTTGTTATATTGGAGCCTGCAGCTGTTCTGCCTGTTATATCTGCAATATCCTTGCGTGACAGATATTTTAACACACCATCGACAACAACTGCTCTTACCGGCATTAATCTGTCTGATCGTAAAACATCCTGAAAGTGATAAAAAACGCAGATCATAGAGTAGCCGACAAATATGATACTGGCAACTCCAAGCAGATAATACCCCCTCGTAAACTTTTTATACTTCTTTAAGCTCATAACAACTCCACCTATGTTTTAATGTCCTGGCTACAGATACAACATTACCTGCACCCTGAGTTAAAACGACATCGCCTTGCTTGACTATGGCGTCTAAAATTTCAGGAACATCAATAACTGAAGCTGCAAAATGAGGTTCAAGGCGGTTTTGCATTCTGACTGAACGGCACAGATGGCGTCCGTCAATGCCTGCAATTGGCTCCTCGCCTGCGCTGTACACATCTAAAAGCACGAGCTCATCAACGCTCTGCAGAACCTTGACAAAATCCTCATACAGATCGCGTGTACGGGAATAGCGGTGTGGCTGAAAGACCATGACCAGACGGCGGTCTGGATAGGCATCTCTTACGGCCTTTATAGTGGCGGCAACTTCTGTAGGATGATGTCCATAATCATCAATAAGAGTAATCATGCCATGAGGTGCATTATAATCGCCGTACATCTGGAAACGACGACCCACTCCCTGAAATTCTGACAGAGCAGAAACAATATCCTCATCGCATATTCCCTCCTCTGATGCCGCGGCCGCAGCTGCGGCTGCATTTTTGGCCATATGCAGACCTGGTAGAGATAAGTCGATTTTAAGAGGATCCTTATTTTTTCTTATAATAGTGAAGCTGGATCCCAGCCCCTTAGGTTTGTAATCAATTACTTTAAAATCAGCCTCATCACTGATGCCGTAGGTCACCACAGTGCGTCCTATGCGCGGCAGCAGTTTTTTGATGGTAGGACAGTCAATACAGACTATGGCTACACCGTAAAAAGGCAGATTGTGTAAAAATTCTATAAATGTATCTTCAAGCTTGGAAAAATCGCCGTCATAGGTATCTAAGTGATCAGCCTCGATATTGGTCACCACAGTCATCATAGGCTGCAGATGTAAAAATGAGGCATCTGACTCATCGGCCTCGGCAATAAGATAGCGTGAGGTACCAAGACGGGCATTGGTGCCTGCTGAATTTAAAAGACCGCCTATAACAAAGGTAGGATCAAGCTGCGCCTTTGCATAGATACTGGCAATTAAACTTGTAGTTGTGGTTTTTCCATGGGTGCCGGCTACAGCAATACCATAGCGATAGCGCATAAGCTCGCCGAGCATCTCTGCTCGTCTGACCACAGGTATGCGTTTTTCTATAGCCTCTTTGACCTCAGGGTTTTCCTTGTTGATGGCAGATGACACTACAACTACCGAGGCACCCTGTACGTGCTCTGCTCTGTGGCCTTCAAATACTGTGACACCTAAAGACTCAAGACGCTCTGTAACCTTGCTTCTGGCAATATCAGATCCTGAGACGCTGTAGCCTTCATTGAGCAGCACCTCAGCAATTCCACACATTCCAGATCCGCCTATACCAACAAAATGAATACGTTTTACTTTGTGCATCAGCGGTACGGCAAGTTTAATTTTTGAGCATATGTCTTTCATTTAAAAAACCTGTAATTTTTTCTACTATATCAGTACTTTTGTATAATGAAATTAAAATGATAAAAGATTACAACTCAGAGAGTTTTTTAATAATTTTGTCAGTTGCATCAATGCTGGCTATCCTTTTAGCCTGCTGCGCCATATTTTCAAGTTTAGATCTGTCATCTATAAGCCCCTGCAGAAGCTCAGGTAGCTTATCTGAAAGATCCTTTTGAGCCACCAGCAAAGAAGCGCCCTCTGAGACCATAGTCATGGCATTTTTGGTTTGATGATCATCAACAGCACTTGGTAGTGGTACAAAAATGGCAGGCAGACCTGCAACTCCCACCTCAGCGCAAGTTAGAGCGCCGGCTCTGCAGATAACAAGATGAGCCTCTTCAAAGGCTTTATCCATATCATCTATAAAATCAACAACGCTGACCTCAAATTTATCCTTGCGATAGAGCTTATAGGTTTTATCTGAATTATCCCTGCCGGTCTGATGCGTAACAGAAATAGTCTGTGCCTCAACATTAAGGTTGTTGATAATACCAGGCACTATATCATTTAAAGCCTTGGCACCTAATGAACCGCCTACAATAAGTATATTGATGCGACCTGTAAAATCACGCTGTCTATCATGCAGTGCCACTATGCTTTTGCGCACAGGATTGCCTGTAAGCACCACATTTGAACCCTCAAAGGCACCAGGAAAGCCTAAAAATATAACCTTGGCAAAGCGTGAGAGTATCTTGTTGGTCATACCGGCTGAGGCATTCTGCTCATGCAGCACCAAAGGTATTGAGCACAAATAGGCGCTCATACCGCCAGGACCTGCGGCATAGCCTCCCATGCCAATCACCAGATCAGGCTTGAATTTTTTTAAGATGGCGCGTGACTGCATTATGGACTTTAAAATCATAAAAGGCGCTGTAAGCTTTCTTAAAGCCCCGTTGCCTCTTATGCCTCTGACATCTATATACTCAATATCAAAGCCATACTTTGGCACTAAAGCCTCTTCCATTCTACCCCTAGTGCCAAGCCATAAAATACTTGCACCCTGCTCTTTTAAAGCAGTGGCAATAGCCAGAGCAGGAAACACATGACCGCCGGTGCCGCCGGCCATAATAACAACACGTTTTAACTGCATTTTTTAACCTATAAAATTCTCTTTTTGCTCTCTGTAGCGTCTTTTGAGCTCTTTTTGAATAATGTTGTTGCGCCATTCAAAATCAATGCGCAAAAGCACGGCTATGCCGGCCATGGTCACCATCAAAGATGAACCGCCATAGCTGACAAGTGGCAAAGTCAAACCTTTAGTCGGAAGGCCACCTGAGGCCACGCCAATATTAATAACTGTCTGCAGACAGAGCCAGACACCTATGCCGTAGGCTACAAAACCCTGAAAAATGGCGCCTTCTCGCAATATAGAAAATGACAGACGCAAAGCCTTGTAGACTATTAAAAACTCAATGGCAATAAGTACACACATGCCTGCAAAACCAAATTCCTCACCAAAGATTGAGGTGATAAAATCAGTATGAGCCTCTGGTAGATAACCTAATTTCTGAATAGAGTTGCCAAGGCCCTCTCCAAAGAGATTGCCACGGCCAAAGGCCATTAAAGACTGTGTCAGCTGATAACCGCTGCCAAACGGATCACTCCATGGATCTAAAAATGTCAGCAGACGCTGCACACGATATGGCGCCAGCACTGCCACCACGGCAATAGAAAAGGCCACACCTACAAACATAATAAGATACTGCAGCAACCTTGCGCAGGCGGCAAAGAGTATGGACATGGTCACCACGGTAACCACCACCAGCGAACCAAAGTCAGGCTGCAAAATTAAAAGCAGTGCAATAAAGGCAATAAAGCCACCTGCCTTTAAAAAGCCTTTTCTGGTCTCGCGCACCTCTTCAATTTTGCGCGAGCAGTAGCTTGAAAAAAACATAATCCAGACCAGCTTTAAAATTTCGGCCGGCTGCAGATTAACAAAACCCAAATCTATCCAGCGTTTGGCCTGATTGATCTCACGGCCTACAATAAGCACCAAAAGCAACAGCGCAAAGGTTATAAACAGCACATAGATTATGTATTTTTCATAGATGTCCGTAGGTACTGCAACCGTCACTATGCCTATAATCAAAGCTGCAACTATGTAGATAAGCTGTCTTTTTAAATAGTGATTTTCATCGCCAAAACGGCTCAATGCCTCCATCACAGAGGCAGAACTTACCAGAACCACACTTATAACCAGAAGGGCTATCACACACAGCAACAATACTCTGTCATACTGCAGCCCCTTATATGAAGCGGCGCTCATTTCTACTTGCTGTCCAGATGATTGACCATATTGGCAAAAACACGTCCACGCTCCTCATAGCCTTTGAACTGATCAAATGAGGCACAGGCTGGGGATAGCAGCACTGCCATATCCTCTGATGCCATCATAAAGGCCTCATTTAAAGCCTGACGCATGTTCAAAACCCCCTTGGTATATTCAGGGTTTAGATCAATTAACTGTTTTGCATCCTGTCCAAAACAGTACATAAATTTAACCTCACGGCCAAGATACCGCTTAAGAGGAGTAAAATCCTGACCCTTGCCAAGCCCCCCGGCGAGCAGAATAATTCCCTTTTTATGCTTGCCGCTAAGACCTACAATGGCAGCCTCTGCTGATGCCACATTAGTGGCTTTTGAGTCATTGTAGAAACTTATACCGTCAAGTACGCGTACGAGCTGACAGCGATGACTCAAACCTATAAACGATTTGACGGCACTTTTTTGTACCTGTCTGTCTATGCCAAGACAGTCGCACAGAGCCATAGCGGCCAGCACATTGAGCTCATTGTGTGTGCCATAGATGGTAAGCTCTCTTGTATCTATAAACTCCTCACCATTGATGGTAAGGTAGGTCACACCACCTACAACTTTGCGGCCATAGTCTTTGTCATCAAGACCAAAGCTTGCGCAATACTTTGCATTCTTAGGATAGGTGCCAGCATCTTCACGGTTGACAATAATATTTTTGGTATTGGCAAAGATACGGTGTTTGGCCTGTCTGTACAGCTCAATAGAGCCATCATAACGATCAAGATGATCCTCTGTAACATTTAAAATCACGCCTGCATCAATGTGCAGTGATGAGGTGGTCTCAAGCTCAAATGATGACAGCTCAAGCACATACACATCAATGCTGTCATCTAAAATATCAAACACAGCATTGCCAAAGTTGGCACCCACAGCCACATTAAGACCTGCCTGTGAGAGCATATGACCTGTAAGAGCTGTAACTGTTGATTTACCGTTGGAGCCTGTAATACCGACTATTTTAGCCTTTGATTTATTCTCATTGAGCTCACGGGCAAAAAGCTCTACATCACCAATGATTTCAACGTCATTGACAATGGCTTTAAAAGCATCATGATACAAAGGCAGACCTGGGGAGATGACTATCATGTCAAACTCTTTTAAAACCTTTGCATCAAGAGGGCCAAGATTGATATCAAGCCCTGCAGGAAGCTCCTCCAGATGAGGAGGATTGTATCTTGTATCAAACACGGCCAGATGCTTAAGATCGTGCTTTAACAGATATGAAACAACTGCAATATTAGAAATACCAAGACCTATAACTGCAATCTTTTTACCATTTAATTTACTGTTCATACAACACCTAACGCAGCTTTAAAGTGATAAGGCCGATTAAAACAAGCACTAAAGTTATAATCCAAAAGCGCATAAAGACGCGTGGCTCAGGCCAGCCGCCCTTTTCAAAATGATGGTGGATAGGAGCCATTTTAAAGATACGGCGCCCGCGCATTTTATAAGAGCCCACCTGTAAAATCACACTTATGGTTTCAAGCACAAAGATACCGCCCATGATAAAGAGCAGTATTTCCTGACGGATTAAAATGGCAATAATACCAAGCACTGCACCTAAGGCCAGTGAGCCTACATCACCCATGAACACCTCGGCCGGATAGGTGTTAAACCATAAAAAGCCAAGACCTGCACCTACAATTACTGTACAGGCAATAACCAGATCGGAGGCATTTGGTACAAATGGAATAAACAGATACTGTGCATAATTGGCATTTGAGGTCAGATAGGCAATAATGCCAAGACCTGCAGCCACAGTGATTGTGGTGGTAATGGCCAGACCATCAAGTCCGTCTGTTAGATTTACAGCATTTGAAGAGCCTGTAAGTACAAAATAGGCCAGAGGTATGAGTAAAAAGCCAATATCAGGCATAAACTCCTTGAAAAACGGTACTACCAGTGTAGTCTCGGCCTCGGTTGTGGAAAAGCCATAGATACAGCAGGCAAGAGCAATGGCAGCCGTTGACTGCCAGAAATACTTGTATTTAGCTCTAAGACCGTCTGAGTTGTGGCGCACAACTTTTAAATAGTCATCGGCAAAACCTATGGCGCCGTAAAAGAGAAGAGTGGCTATGGTGTACCAGGTATATGGATTGTCAAAGCGACACCACAAAAGCATGGTTACAACAATGGTGCCATTGATTAAAAGACCGCCCATCGTAGGTGTGCCCTGCTTTTTAAGATGGCTTTCAGGACCGTCTTTTCTTATAACCTGACCAAAGTGCAGCATCTGCAGCGAGCGTATAACTGCAGGACCCAGCCACAATGACAGGGCCAGGGCTGTAAACAGTGACATTACGGCACGAAAAGTCAGATACTCAACAACTCTAAATGATGGTATATACTGCGATATCCACTCAGACAGCAAAATTAGCATTTTTTACATTTCCTATTCATTAAAGGCTCAACAATTTTCTCCATATGCATAGCATGTGAGCCTTTGACCAGCACCACTGGCTTTACATGCTCATTGAGCATTGAATCTAAAAAGGTATACAGACTTTCGTGATTGGCAAAGTGCATGGCATGATTGCCCATAACCTTGACAGTATGCATGGACAGAGGTCCCATGCACAGCATGCGGTCAATATTGTGCAGCCTTGCATAAGCACCTATTTTCTGATGCAGTGCCACAGCCTCATCTCCAAGCTCTCCCATGTCAGAGAACACGAATATTTTAAAGCCGTTAAAGTGCGATAGTGTGTCGATGGCGGCTAAAACTGCATTGACACTGGCATTGTATGAATCATCAATTAAGATAAAATCGCCTCTGTCAACAATATTAAAGCGCCCCTGAGTGGCCTGCACATCATTCAACCCCCTGACAACAGCCTCTTTATCAGCTCCCATGCACAGACATAAGGCGCAGGCAGCGGCTGCATTCTGGGCATTGTGACGGCCTAAAAGATTAAGCTTTATATCGGCACTGAAGTTTTCGCACACCAGAGTAAAGGCACAGCCATCAAGCGATTCTTTAAGATTGGTTATTGTGACAAAAGAGCCTTCTTTAAAACCAAAGGTCTTTAACTGACCCGTTTTGCAATAGTCAGCATAATCTGCAAGCCATCTTTCATAATAGGCACTGTCAGATGGAACAACACCAAAGCCACCGCGCTCTAGCACATCATCAAGAATCTCAGATTTGCCCTTGTACACGCCATCATAAGAGCCAAAACCCTCAATGTGGGCAGCTCCTACATTGGTAATAACACAGGCCTGTGACTTTACAAATTCACAGGTTCTTTTTATATCGTTTAGATGACTTGCACCCTGTTCAATAACTGCATAGTCATAGCTCTCATCAAGGCGCAAGAGAGTAAGCGGCACACCCACATCATTGTTGAAATTGCCCTTGGTAGCAAGTGTTTTACCCATGCATGAAAGAATTGACAGACACATCTCTTTTACTGTGGTTTTACCGCATGAGCCTGTCACTGAGCAGACTTTAACTCCACTTTTATCTCTGACAATCTCACCGGCCTTGCCTAAAAGACGCAGTGTGTCGCCACATTCTATATATGGAGTATCAATATCGACATTTTTACTTACAGCAAAGAATGAAGCGCCATTGGCTCTGGCATCTTCAATAAAATCATGCGCATCAAAACGCTCGCCCTTGAGCGCCACAAAAAGAGTATTGCTGTCAGCACAGTCCTTTGAATTGGTGCTTACACGTCTGACAGTTGCATCAGATCCGTGCAGTCTGCCATCTGCTCTTGCAGCAAGCTCGCTTAACTTAAAATCAATCACAGCTAAGTCCCAGCAGGGCACATGCCTGCTCTCTGTCTGAAAAATGAATAGTCTTATTCTTTAAAATTTGATAATCCTCATGTCCCTTGCCGGCTATAAGCACACAGTCATTTTCATCTGCAAGTGCAAAGGCCTTGGCAATGGCCTCCTTTCTGTCAAGCACTACGCTTACATTGCTTGCAAGAGAGACACCGCGCAGCATGTCATCAATAATGCTCTTAGGATCCTCGCTGCGTGGATTATCCATGGTAAAGATAACTCTGTCGGCAAAGACACTGCTTTTTATAGCCATCATTGGACGTTTGCCTTTGTCTCTGTCACCGCCGCAGCCAAGAACACATATGATTTTTCCGTTTTCACAGTGATTTCTGGCAGCGCGCAGTGCACTTTCCACACCATCTGGTGTATGGGCATAATCGACAATAATTCTTGGCTTGCCCTTTTGTGAAAAGCACTCCATACGTCCTGTCACCGGCCTGATGGCGGCACTGGCCTGACCTATTTCCTTTAATGTAATCTTAAGTGTCTGCAGTATACCAACAGCACACAGATAGTTTGAAACATTGAATCTGCCAAGCAGATGCACATTCTGATTTTCAAGCATGCCATATGAGGTTTTAATGCTGACATTAAAGCAGTCATCCTTGAAGCTCAGATGCTCACAGCTTATACAGCGTCTGCCGTTTAGAGCACTGACCTGTGTCATTGAATCAATACCATAGCAGGTGCAGCCTTCTTTTTGTGAGGCAAATTCAAGACCTGTAGGATCATCTGTATTAATAACAATCTTCTGGGTATTAAGTCTTCTTAAAAAAGCAGCCTTGGCTTCCTTGTAGGCCTCCATGGTCTTGTGATAATCAAGATGATCACGGGTCAGATTGGTAAAGGCACCCACTGAGAAGGTCAGATGATCTATGCGTCCCTGGTCAACACCTATAGATGAAACCTCAAGCACAGCATGATCAGCTCCCTTTTGCACATAGCGATCAAGGTAGCGGTTGAGATATACAACATCAAGCGTGGTATTGGAGCTCTGCTCAAGCTCACCTGGAAAACCAAAACCCAAGGTTCCGAAAATGGCGCACTTATAGTTAAGAGCATTGAGCATAGTAGCCACTAGATAGGCAACTGTGCTCTTGCCATTGGTGCCTGTGACACCTATAAGTCTTAGCTTGGTTGAAGGCTCGCCGTAAAACCATGATGCAAAACGCCCTATGGATCTTGTGGCTGTTAAAAAGAAATACTTGACATCCTTATTCTCAAGCAGCTTTTTAGCTTCCTTTCTGTTGGCCTTTGGGTCAATTAAAATCAGGGATACGCCTTTTGCAATTACATCATCAATATAATCAAGACCGTTGTGGTTGCTGCCGCATCTGGCTAAAAATACGTCATTGGCCTTGCATTTTCTTGAATCAATTTCTATATCTTCAAAAAGAATATCTTTATCTTGGCTCTCTGCTGAAAAGCCCATAAATTTTTTAATAGCGTATAAACTCTTCATTTACTTAACCTGCTTTAAGGTTTTTCCTGTGCATCAGGTGGTACATTATACAGCTGCAGAGCCCTTGTCATCACATCTTTGAATATAGGACCAGATACTGCACCACCATAATAATTTTTCTTTTTTGGCTCTCTGACCACAGCCACCATGGCAAAGCGTGGATTGGATATAGGAGCAAATCCTGCAAAGCTTGAAATATAATTTTCACTATAACCCTTTCTTGTGGCCACACGTGCTGTACCTGTCTTGCCTGCAATACGATAACGGGTAATGGAAGCCTTGCTGCCTGTACCTTCAGACACAATGGTCTCAAGTACGCTCTGCAGACGCTTTATCTCCTGAATGCTGCCAACCTGCATCTGCTCTGGCTGTTTGTGCACGGATAAAATGGAGACAGGATGCCTTGCTCCGTTGTTGGCCAGTGTGGCATAGGCCGAGGCCAACTGCAGTGCTGTTACTGTATAGCCATAACCATAACCCAAGGTTGCCTTGTCAATTTCAGCCCAGAACCTTCTGTTTTCATTCAGCCTGCCACTTGACTCACCCACAAGACCAGAGCTTGTAGCCTGACCAAAGCCAAAGCGTTGCAGTATATTAATAACAGGAGCAGGCCCCATTCTCTGTGTAATATGGGCCATACCTGTATTTGATGAGAATTTTAAAATATCCTTTAGGGTGCCGTATTCCATAAAATGCGTATCGCGTATGGTTTTGCCATCCACCACATAAGGACGTGTATCAAAAACCTCATTCCAGGTTACAGCTTTATTCTCAAGAGCTGAGAGCGCAATAATCGGCTTTACAGTAGATCCAGGCTCAAAGGTGTCGGTAATAATTCTGTTGGTGGCATGCTCGGCTATAAAATGACTTCTGTCATTTGGATCAAAGGATGGATAATTGACCATAACCAGCACTTCACCTGTTTTAACATCAATCATCACAACCATGGCCGATGAGGCATCAAATTCCTCTACAGTCTCTATGAGCTTTGAAAAGGCAAAGGTCTGCAGTCTGTCATCAATTGACAGTCTTAAATTACCGCCGGCTCTGCCCTCCTGCACAACATTGAGATTTTCAATAATATGACCCTTGCCATCCTTAATGGCCTTGTGTGAGGCCTTCTGTGCACTTAAATAGGTGTTAAAGCTCTGCTCCACGCCGTAGGTACCCTTGCCATCGGCATTTAACAGACCTATAAGATGGGCATTGATGCGACCTGTTGGATAATAGCGCTGATAATTGTCACGTATCATAATGCCAGGCACTTTTAAAGCCTCAAGCTCCTGTGCCTTGTCTGTTGCTAGATGACGGCTTAAAAGCACATTGCGTTTTCTTTTATTGCTAAGCTTATTAAAAAGATCGCGCGGATCCATCTGTAAAATGGCGGCAATAGCCCTGATTTTATCAGGATCGTGAATCACTCTCTTGTCATTGATAACAAGAGCATCAGCATAAATAGCCTTAACCGGCACAGAAATGGCCAGTATCTTGCCGAATCTGTCAGTTATAAGGCCACGCGCCGGCTCAAAGGAGTAAAGGCGCTCCACTCTGTTGTTACCCTCGCTTATAAGCCTTTCTGGATGCAGAATCTGAATCCATAATAGTCTTGTAATTAAAAAGCCAAACAACAGCAGTATAGCCATCCATGTGACGACTATACGAAAACGGCTGATTTTAAATTGTGAATAATCTATGAAATTGCCAGACATTTTTATAATTAATTAAGATTGATAACAAGCTCTGAATCAGTTTTTGGCGATATCATTTTTAGTTTGCCAAGAGCCTGCTCTTTAATCTTGGTATGCTCTGATAGTTTTTGTTTTTCAGCAGTCAGCAAAAGCCACTTCTTATGCAGATTTTCATTATCTGTTATAACCTGATTGAAGCGTGCTGTTATATCACGTGTCTGCTGCACCTGATGGATCTTGTACAAAGCCATAGCAGTAAGCACACACAACAGAAAATAGGTAAAACTGTTTTTTAACAGATCCTTTAAAATAACACGTACAATGCGCAGCTCATTATGCTTGCCATAATCATAATTGGCAGCACGGCTTACAGTCTTTTCGGCTGTCTTTAAAGATGCTGTGATATCTACAGGCTCTGACTGAGTATAGGAAATATTGTTATAGCCATTGTCATCAAGGGCTATAACATGCTCTTGCACATGCACATCATTATAGTCTACAGCTGTATTGCTCTTGTGCATGACTATAGCCTCTTTGCCACACGCAGCACGGCTGAGCGTGAGCGTACATTCTGCATGATTTCACTGTCACTGGCTTTAATGGCCTTGCCTACACACTCAAGTTTGGCATACTGCGCCTTAAGCGCTGCAAGCTCGGTGTCGGTAATTGGCAGTCCGCGTGGAATAGGAGGAGCTGAAGACTTGTCACGATAGAAAGTCTTTACAATACGATCCTCAAGTGAGTGAAAGCTTATAACACACAGTCTGCCATCTCTGCCCAGCACATCAATAGCTCCTTCAAGGGCCTGCTTGAGCTCATCAAGCTCGGCATTTACTGCAATACGCAGTGCCTGAAAACATCTTGTGGCCTTATGCTTGGGACCTGGTGCTCCTGGAATGGACTTTGAAATGATTGAGGCAAGCTGTGTTGTAGTTTCAATCTTTGCGTTTTCTCTTTCTCTGACTATGGCAGCTGCCACCTTGCGTGCAAAACGCTCTTCACCATAGACCTTGAATATATATGACAGATCATCGCTGCTGTAGGTATTGACAATATCAGCTGCACTTAAACCACAGCTGTTGTCCATGCGCATATCAAGAGGACCCTGTCTGTCGAAGGAAAATCCTCTTTGAGCATCATCAAGCTGTGGTGAGGAGACACCAATATCCATAAGAATGCCGTCAACCATGCCCAAAATGCCATGCTCGGCTGCTACATCCTTTATATTTGAAAAGGTATTATGCGTAATGCAAAAACGCTCATCGTCAATAGATGCTGCAGCCTCAATTGCCTGCAGATCTCTGTCTATGGCAAATAATTTTCCATTAGCGCCTAGTCTTTGCAAAATGGCGCGTGAGTGACCTCCACGTCCGAACGTGGCATCGATATACACGCCGTCGCTCTTGATATTAAGACCATCAAGGCATTCATTCAATAAAACCGGTATATGAGAAAATGTCATGTCGTTCTCTTAAAGTGCTATGGAGGCCAGCTCGTTTAAAATAGCACTGTCACTTAAATTTTGTAAAACTTCGGCGTCCTTTATACGCTGTCTATCAAGACAGGTCTCAGACCATATTTCAAATTTATTATTAATACCAATTAGCGTTGCCTTCTTTTCAAGAAGACACAGACTGCGCAATTCCTGTGGGATTAAGATTCGACCCTGTGCATCAAGTTTGCAGTAGACTGCCGATCCTAAAAGTGTACGCTGTATTGAGCGCAGTGCTGTCTGTGATACGGTATTTAATGCAGTAAAGCTGTCAACTAGCTCATCCCACTGCGGTTTGGTGTACAGCCACAGACATTCATCAAAGAGGCTTTTGGCAAGATAACATTCGCCGTCACAGCTTTCTTTTATAAGCTGACGATATTTGACAGGCAGAGCAATTCTACCTTTATCGTCTAGTGACAAAACATTTGTGCCACTGAACAACAGCCCACTTGCCATACTGTGCACCACAAAAAACCACAAATTCCCACTTTTATAATTTTAGCATAGAATTTGCAATGAATTTACGTTGTAACTTTCCAAAGCATCACAATTTTTTAAATATCTAATATAAAAAGCAAAAAAGGCAGCAAAACTGCCGCCTTTGTAAATCTGTGTAAATTATATCTAACCGTTGAAAATCTCAGGATGTTCTTCTATGAAAGTACAGCTGCCTTTCATATCAAGATCACAGGCTTTTCTTATAAGCTTGATAATCTTCTGTCCATCCTCTTTTGAGCCTTTTTGTGTGTAGGCACCAACAGCCTGCTCACATGATACACCTGACTTTAAATCACAGCCTTTAGTATAGAGTTTAGCTGCTCTGTCAAGGTTCTGTCTTACTCTTTTGCCCTCTTTAAAGATGTCGCCAGCCTTAAGACAGCTGTTTACATCACCTCCGTTACACTTGCTCTCAAGACTTAAAATATCTTTTGGTATTCTTACAGGAGCTGCATTTACTGATGAAACACCAACTACAGAGCATGCAACTAAAGCTAGGGTCAGCACTTTTAAATTTTTTACATAACTCATAATGTCACCTATAACATCTTTAAACAAAACAATATTTTTAAACACTAAGCCCCAATGGACTTTAAATAAACTGCTGCGAACACAAAAAAGGGGCTTGCGCCCCTTCTTTTATTTCGGTTTTAGATATTTGCAACAATTTCTTCAACTGTCTTCTTGGCATCACCAAAGCACATGCTTGAGTTCTCCTTGAAGAACAGTGGGTTCTGAACACCGGCATAGCCTGCGTTCATAGAACGCTTGAAGACAACCACATTACGTGCTTTCCAGACCTCAAGTACAGGCATGCCTGCAATTGGGCTGTTAGGATTCTCAAGAGCAGATGGGTTAACTGTATCGTTGGCACCAATTACCAGTACGGTATCGGTGTTTTCAAAATCATCGTTAATCTCATCCATCTCAAGAACGATGTCATAAGGAACCTTAGCCTCGGCTAAGAGCACATTCATATGACCTGGCAGACGACCTGCTACAGGGTGAATGGCGAAGCGAACCTCAATACCACGCTCTCTTAACTTCTCAGTTAATGAGGCAACGGCATTCTGAGCCTGGGCTACAGCCATACCATAGCCTGGAGCAATGATAACTGAGCTTGAGTTCTTTAACAGATCGGCAACATCAGCGGCCTTGAGCTCACGATACTCGCCTACCTCATCATCCTCAACAGCAGCACCTTCATTACCGAAGCCACCTGCGATTACGGAGATGAATGAGCGGTTCATGGCTTTACACATGATGTATGACAGAATAGCACCAGAGCTACCAACCAGAGCACCGGTTACAATCAGCAGGTCGTTGCTTAACATGAAGCCTGAGGCTGCAGCTGCCCAACCTGAATATGAGTTGAGCATTGAGATAACTACAGGCATGTCGGCACCACCGATAGCAGCTACTAAGTGAATACCAAAGAGGAATGCAATAATTGTCATGATTACAAGCGGAGTTACTGGGGTAACATCAGCTGACATGAACCATACTAAAAGTAACAGTGAAACAATTAAAGCACCCAGGTTCAGCCAATGACCGCCTGGTAACATTAATGGAGCTGACTTGAAGATACGGAGCTTGAATGTGCCGTTTAACTTACCATAGGCAACGATAGAGCCAGTGAAGGTAACAGCACCGATGAATACGCCTAAGAAGATCTCAACTAAGTGAGTGTTGAGCTCAGCTGAGGTCATAGCGTGGGCGCTCTCGGCAACAGGCTGCTGAATGGCACTTAAAATAGCCATTACTTCATCAGCAGAGGCATTAGCTGCAATTGTGATGTTCTGTGGGGCAACAACACCTAACTCAAAGAAGCTGTTGAAACCAACTAAAACAGCAGCCATACCTACAAAGCTGTGCAGACATGCAATAAGCTCAGGCATCTGAGTCATGGCAACCTTGCGGGCCACGTAGACACCGATAACGGCACCGATAGCCATAGCAACAACGGTAAGACCAAAGCCCATGAAGGTATCAATCTGAGCAAATGTAGCCAGAAGGGCAATAACCATACCAACGATGCCTGACAGAGCACCTAATTTTGCAGTCTCCTGCTTTGACAGTCCTGCTAAAGCTAGAATGAATAGCAGTGCGGCCAGAATATAGGCCATATGTATAGGACCAAATACCATTTTTTTCTTCCTCCGGCCTACATTACTGCTTTCTGAACATTGCCAGCATACGACGTGTTACAGCAAAACCACCAAAGATGTTGATAGATGCAATAAGCACACCGATAAAGGCAAAGAGGCCAACGATAAAGCTGCCTGAGCTGATCTGCAGCACGGCACCAACCACAATAATACCTGAAATAGCGTTTGTTACCGACATCAGCGGTGTATGCAGTGAGTGGGTAACATTCCATACTACGTAGTAACCTACAACGCAGGAAAGTACGAATACGGTAAAGTGTGGTAAGAATTTCTCTGGGGCATAAAGTCCGATAAGAGCAAAGGCAACAACAAGCATTGCTACACAGGTAATCTTGAATTTGTTTGAAACCTGTTTCTGCTCTACCTTCTGAGCTGGAGCATCAGCTGGCTTGGCAGCTGGGGCTGCAGATACGCTGATCTTTGGAGGTGGGAAGGTAATCTCGCCATCCTTGGATACAGTCATATTGCGCAGTACAACATCTTCAAAGTCGATGTTGATATTGCCATCCTTCTCCTTGCACAGAAGCTTGGCAAGGTTTACAAGGTTGGTGCCATACAGCTGTGATGACTGGGCTGGAAGTCTTGCGGCCAGATCTGAATAGCCGATGATCTTGACGCCATTGGCTGTAGTAACAATCTTGCCTTCCTGAGTCAGCTCGCAGTTACCGCCGGTTGCAGCAGCAAGGTCAACAATTACAGAGCCTGACTTCATGGACTCTACCATTTCCTTGGTGATAAGACGAGGAGCTGCCTTACCTGGAATTGCAGCGGTAGTGATGATAATGTCCACATCCTTGGCCTGAGCTGCAAAGAGCTCCATCTCTGCCTTGATGAACTCATCTGACATAACCTTTGCATAACCGTCTGAAGAGCCGCCGTCCTCATTCTTAAAGTCGAGCTTTAAGAACTCACCGCCCATAGACTTAATCTGATCTGCCACCTCAAGACGTGTATCGAAAGCACGAACGATAGCACCAAGAGAGTGGGCTGCACCTATTGCAGCAAGACCTGCTACACCGGCACCGATAACCAGAACTTTTGCAGGAGGAACTTTACCTGCTGCAGTTACCTGACCTGTGAAGAATCTGCCAAAGGTGTGGGCAGCTTCAACTACAGCTCTGTAACCTGAAATGTTGGCAGTTGATGACAGAGCATCTAATGACTGGGCACGGGAAATACGTGGCACCATGTCCATAGCCAGCACGTTAACTTTCTTGGCATTTAACTTCTCAACAAGCTCGCTGTTCTGAGCTGGTCTGATGAAGCTGACTAAGGTCTGGCCTTCTTTTAAAAGCTCAACCTCAGCATCTGATGGGGCGTTAACCTTAAAAATAATGTCGCTGTTCCAAATCTCGCGACCCTTTAGAACTTTAGCACCGGCCTGCTCGTATGATGCATCATCAAAACTAGCGTCGGCACCAGCATTGCTTTGAACGGCAACTTCAAAGCCCAATTTAATAAGCTTGCCTACGGTGTCCGGAGTTGCTGCAACTCTGGTCTCTCCGCGTAAGCTCTCCTTTGGAATACCTATTAACATGGCGTCTTCCTGTAACTTATGGCTAAAAAGCCTTCTATTATCGTTGTTAATAACAGAACCTATGTCTGAGTTTACCGGGTTATTATATTATTGAATGTAAGTTTGCGTTGTGATTTAAGCTTAAAAAATGCCTAATTAATATAAATTTTTTGCACTACAAGAGTG
>Reba_p2__coassemble_834_pt1 | contig 20123 bp, 17 predicted proteins | sample Reba_p2__metabat2_low_PE_042 | metagenome-assembled genome bin Reba_p2 | reverse complement strand
GCAAATAATTCCGTGTAAGCTTGTTTCAAATAAGGCTTTTTTTGACAGGGCTTACAAAACTGTTGAAATTTTTTTTTAATATTTTTAGACAGGCGTATAATAGTTTTGTATGTGATCTGATATGCACATATAGACAGCACGCATAGTGTCGCAATTATTATTTTACTATTATTGTTATAAAATATTGACTTAAATCAGACATAAGTAAGAGTAGATATATGACTTCAAGCCCCAATCCAAGTGGAAAGATTCTCTCACGTTTGCATTTTATGCAAAATGAAATGCCCAAGGCCATGCAGCGTCTTGCTGTTTATATAATCAACAATCCATCTGCTGTTATAGCCTCAAATATTTCCCGTATCTCACAGAATGCAGGTGTGGGTGAGGCTACAGTGGTACGCTTTGCCAAAAGTCTTGGTTTTCCTGGTTTTCAGGAGTTTAAAATTGAGCTTGCAATTGAAGTCTCCGGCATGAAAAAGCAGGATAGTGACATTGTCGAGTCACAAATACAGGACAATGATTCGCCGCATGTGATTGGCAAAAAGGTATCAAATGCCGTAATGACAGGACTTGGCGAGAATATTGATTTTCTCAATGATGACAGCGCCAGGGAGGTGGTCAATGCCATTTACAAGGCCAAGCGCGTCTTTATCATAGGTATGGGCAATTCAGGTCTTTGCGCTCAGTACATTAAAAATAAAATGGCCCGCATAGGCATCAATGCCATGTGTGAGAGCAATACTCATTTTATGTATACCACAGCATCTTTAATGGAGGAGGGCGATGTAGCCATTGCCATTTCGCAAAAGGGTATGTCACCTGAGACACTAAAGGCCTTTAAGGTGGCAAAATCCTGCGGAGCCACCACAGTTTTAATCTCACATATGACAGGTACAGCTATTGCCCGTGAGGCAGATTATGTCTTCTTCTCTGGCAATCATGAAGGCTTTATGCAAAGTGATTCACTAGGCACCATAGTGGCACAGCTGCATATATGCGAGATTTTATATATTATGCTTGTGCAGCTAAATCCAGACAGAGCCATAAAGACCAAACAGCTGACGCTTGAGGCTTTGGGATTTAAGGTATAAAAAACTAAAAAAGCCACCTTTTTTGGGTGGCATTTTTATATTGGATCTAATCCCATGGATCGCCATGGCTGTTGCTTACCTCTTCTTTTTTAGGCACCGTCACAGGCAACAGCGGCACACTCTGACGCTCAAGCTTATCTTCAGTCTCAAGCATGTGCTTGAGTCTTAGTCTGGCCTCCTGCTGCTGGCGCAGCATTAAAGCGCTGTCTGTTGGCTGTTTGGCTAAATGGCGCATATCCTCAATACGCTTTTGCTTAAGACCTGCAACAGATAAAGATGGGCGCTTTAACTTTGAGGTTGGCAGCTTGGCCTTGTCTGTTGGCTGCTTTGGCATAGCAGCATCGCCAATGGCAATAGGCTCACCTAAAAACTTTGGCTGCGAGTTTAGAAAATAGATATCAAAGACACACATGATCCTGGCAAAGAACTCACGTACCTCTACTTTGAAATTGGCCACCTCGGATACAGGATTTGAGGCATTGAAGGCAATGGCATTAATGCCGTTGGCCTTAGCTATAAACAGCGCTCTTTCATTATGAAAATCCTGCGAGATAATGGTCAGATCATTGAGCATGAAGACGCTTTTGGCTCTTATGATAGAGTCAATAGTTCTAAAACCGGCATAATCAGAGATAATTCTTTTGGCCGGCACTCCTGACTTTATAAGAGCCCGGGTCATCTCACGCGGCTCATTATAGGATGGATGTCTGTTATCGCCTGAGACTAAAATATAATCAATTTTATTTTTCTTATATAAAGTAGAGGCGGCCAGAATTCTATTGGTGAAAAACTCATTTGGTCTGCCAGGTGAGATGTTTGATGATGTACCTAAAAGCAGTCCTACCCTGTTGTAGGGAATATTGTTGTAGCTGTCATAGGTAAAAAACGCATAGGATGAGATGCGAAACAGGCATAAAACCATGTAAATGGTAAAAATGACTACACCTATGATAAACAGATAGGCAAAGCCTTTGATAAAGCCATGCATATCTGATTTAAAACCGCTGCTGTCGTTTTTTATCACTTATCAACCTCAAATTATGTGTTTGACATAATCAAGTTTTGAGATTTTAGCATATAAATTTTCAACAGCTGCGGCATCTTCTACCTTTATCGGCACTGTATAGGATATATAGGTGCCGCTGGAGCTGTGGCGTGGTTTGTCCTTTAAAGGCTGCACGCTGTCTTTGTACAGTGAATTTATATAGGCACAAAGATCTGGCAGTGCATTTTCCTTTTTGGCATCAATAATGATGCGAAAATCTATAATGCATGGAAACTCAAGCAATTCATCAAATTTATATTTCATTGTCACTTAGCCCTCGGATGAAAAAAAGAGCATTATCTTATCTACCATACGTGAGAAGAAGCCGCCTTCAGCTACAGCATGTTTGGCCACAAGAGGGTGACGGGAGAGTACTTTGTTGTCAAGTTTAAACTCAATGACACCAAGCTCCTGATCTTTGGCAATAGGGGCTGTAAAACGGCCAGATGATAAACGATAGCTTATCTTAACATCTCTCTGGCGACCCTTTGGCAGAGTTATAACAATATTGTCAGGTACTGTAAGCTCAACATTGTCTCTGTCACCAAGAATTACATCGCGCACTAAAATATTCTGTCCTGGGGTAAATGGAGCATAGTGCTCAAAATAGCGAAAACCATAGCTTAACATCTGACGGGAGAAGCTTGCTCTCTGTGCCTCTGATTTGGCACCTATAACTGTGCCTATAAGACGCATATTGCCATCTACAGCAGAGGCTACAAGATTATAGCCAACCTGTGACAGATGACCGGTCTTGATGCCGTCTACATTAAGCTCCTTATCCCATAACAGACGGTTTCTGTTAACCTGTCTTATGCCGTTGAAGGTAAATTCCTTTTGCGCATAGACTGCATATTCCTCAGGTAGATCGCGTATGAGAGCACGGCCTAACAGAGCCATATCATAGGCAGTTGAGTAATTGTTTTCAGAAAAAAGTCCATGCACATTGGCAAAATTGGTGCTCTTAAGACCAAGCTGCTTGGCATAATTGTTCATAACAGAGACAAAGCCCTGCTCGGAGCCTGCAAGATGTATGGCCATAGCCACACAGGCATCATTGCCAGACTGAATGATAATGCCTTTGTTAAGCGCATCGACACTAATCTGTTTGCCAACCTCAATAAACATCTTGGATGAGTCAGTATAATTTTTTGCCCAGGCATCCTCTGTGATGGTTACCATATCATCAAGTTTAAGACGCCCGGCTTTGAGCTCCATACCAATAACATAGGAGGTCATCATCTTGGTTAAAGAGGCAGGCCAGATTTTCATATAGCCATTGTGCTCAAAGAGTACCTGACCTGTAGCATAATCCATAAGCACCCAGGACTGTGCATCAAAGGTTGGAGGCTCAGGAATAACTATGTTGTTCTGCACATTCTCAAAAGGAGAAGGAGCAGTCTGAGCTGCTGCAGGGGCACCGCCTTTTTTCATAGCGGCAAAAGGATCAGGAATATTATTCTGTGCAAGGGCTGGGGCACAAAGTGTCAGTGCCATAGCGGCAGCACTTACTATTAATTTCATCTTTTTCATATTTCTTTATACTCTTTTTACAAAACTGTCAGTAAAGCCGTGGGCCTTTACTGTATTTAATGTCTCATTAAGCCTGCTTTCAGGTACAGGTCCTATGCGTACACGATAAATGCCATTTTCTGCTACAATTATGACAGGATATGGGGTAATACCTGAAAGTTTCTGCTGCACACGTGTAGCATTATCCTGCATATTGGTTGAAAAGATCTGTATATAGGCAGTGCCGGCAGTTGCAGTCTGATTGTCAGCAAAGAGGGCATTTTCAATACTGTCAGCACCAGATGTTGCAGCTGAATTTGAAGGAGCAGGTGCTGGAGCCGGCGCTGCATGATGTTGACTGCTCACAAGTGCACTGCCTGAGATATTCTTGCTCTTTGAGCTCTGATTTGACATAGAGCTTACCTTGTCAATAATGGCCACTGTGGTGCCAATTGCGCCAATGGTGGTACCAAGGCTTGGTTTGTTGCCATTTTTAATATCCTCAATAACCTGAGCTATGCTGTCTTTGCCAGATGAGCTCTGACCTGAGAAGATAGAATCACTCTTATTGGCAATGACACCGCCTTTTCTGACATTGATATACTCAAGCATGACCTTGGCTGTGCCCGATCTTGTCATATCAATGGCCCTGGCGGCACCTTCTGACAGATCTATAATACGTGAGCCGTGGAAAGGACCTCTGTCATTGACACGTACTACTACAGCCTTGCCGTTTTGCAGATTGGTTACCTTAAGATAAGATGGCAAAGGCAGATTCTTGTGGGCGGCACTAAAGCCCTTTTGATTGTAGCGCTCGCCGTTTGAAGTCTTGTTACCATGAAAGCCAGGACCATACCATGAGGCCATGCCCACCTCCTGATAGGAGGTGCAGTCACGCCACACTTGATAGTTCTTGCCAAGTACTGTGTAGTTTTTATTGCCGCCGCGTGAGAGTGGCTCATATTTAATCTTGGCACCGCCCACGCCGTTTAAATTTACAGGCTTGTCCTGAGGATAGGGGCGGGTATTGTTAGGACCCGAGCCGTATTTGGCACCATTGCCGGCATTGCCGCCATGACCTATGTCATAGCCACCGTTTGATGAACAGCCGTTTAACATCAAGGCTGCTGCAAAAGGTAAAAGTGCAAGTACAGTGTATTTAAAAATGTTCATAGTCTAAGATTAAGGTCTGCGTCCTGTTTTGTGTAAAGTCTGTCCATTGGCGTTTTTATAATCACGGTATTCTTTGGCTATGTACTCAGATAGCTCATAGATGGCAGCTGCATACAAAGGGCTTTTATTATAGCGCGTAATTACATAAAAGTTATGCATGGCAACTGTATAGGCCTTTTTGTTGTTCTCAAGATCAAAGGAGTACAGTCTGACCTTTTCACCGCCTTCTATATTGACCTTGGTAGAAACACCGGCACGGTAGAGCTCATCTGCAGTCAGATTCCATTCTTTTTGCATAAGAGCACTGACATCGCCTTTGACGTGGGCAGGGTAGAGTATGCCGCGGTCTTTCATCCAGCCATGCTCTTTAAAGTAATTGGCTACAGATCCTATAGCATCTTCAACATCATTGAAAAGATTGATATGCCCATCTGCGTTAAAGTCCACAGCAAAGTTTAAATATGAGCTTGGCATAAACTGTCCCATACCCATGGCACCTGCATATGAGCCTTTAATCTCAGTCAAAGGCCAGCCCTGTGAGGCTGCAAGCTTTATATAATTGGTAAATTCCTTTGAAAAATAGGCCTCACGTGGTGGATAGTGAAAGCCCAGGGTATATAAGGCATCAAGCACTGACCAGGTACCCATATTGCGGCCATAGAAGGTTTCAACACCTATAATGGCACAGACAATCTCAGGCGGTACACCGTATATGCTCTGTGCTCTGTTTAAAATCTTTTCATGCTCAAGATAGAAAGCCACACCTTTTTGAACGCGATCTTTAGTGATAAAAAGCTTTCTGTAGGCATGCCATGGCTTTGACTCATACGGCTTGGTCATGGTCTTGATAATAGTGTCCTGATAGGTGGCCTGAGCCATAGCCTGCTCAATGGTCTTGACACTAAGACCTGAGTAGGCAGACAGTTCTTCAAGTGAGACAGAGGCAGAGGCACTGCCGCCAAAGACAAAACCTGACATGGCAAGAGCTGCAGATGTGGCTAAAAGAGTTTTTCTAAGCATTTTCTATCCTGGTATCATCTGAAAATAAGCGTCTTTTTGTGAGTATGTATCGACATAATAATACCAAAACCCACTGCAAGTGTGGCCATGGACGTTCCTCCGTAGGAAATCATAGGCAGAGGTACACCTACAACAGGTAAGATACCGCTGACCATGCCGATATTCACAAAAATATAAAACATAAAGGTAAAGGTATAGGCCGCAGACAAGATACGGTGGAAATTGTCCCTGGCATTTAAGGTTATATAGGTACAGCGCGAGAGTATATAGGCATAGATGGCAAAAAGAATAATAAAGCCTATAAGTCCTGTCTCCTCGGCATATACGGCAAAGATAAAATCAGTATGTGGCTCTGGCAGGAAGTCAAGCTGTGACTGTGAGCCCTGCAGCCAGCCCTTGCCATACAGACCACCTGAGCCTATGGCAATTTTAGACTGAATAATATGATAGCCTGCACCTAATGGATCAGACTCTGGATCAATTAAAGTTAAAACACGCTGTTTCTGATAATCAAGCAGCACATAATTCCACATAATAGGAATGGCCGCCATGGCTACAATGGCACCGCTTGCAAGCCACCACAATGACAGACCTGCAATAAAAATACCAATAAAGCCTGAAACAAAGACTAAGATAGCAGTACCCAGATCAGGCTGATGCAGAATCAAAGCCACAGGCACCATCAGCAGTATAAAGGCTATAATGATATTGGCCGTGCGCGGTGGTATGGAGTCGCGGGAGAGAAAGGCTGCAATGGTAAGAGGCATTACTACTTTGAAAAATTCAGAGGGCTGAATACGGGTAAAGCCAATATTGAGCCAGCGCTGAGCTCCTTTTGAAATATCGCCTACAAGCTCTACTAAAATAAGCAGAATCAGACCGCATATATACAGATACACTGCCGATTTTAAAAATATACGCGGATGTATCTGTGCCACTATAATCATAATGCCAAAGGCAATGCCTGTTCTTATAATCTGACGCAACAGCATCTCAGGATGCTGACCTGAGGCTGAATAGAGCACAAAAAGTGAGAGCATCAGCGTCATAATAAGGCCGATTAGAAGCGGCAGATCTATATGCCACCTCTCAAGCAGGCTTAAAGGGCGGCGATTGAAACTGCCCTGTGAATCTATAATTGTATTGTCCTGAATCATAATCTACTGCACAATAGCTGTTCCGCCAAGACCAAACTTCTCCTTGACACCCTCGGCCTCGCCCATATAGCCGCCAGGATACAGTTCGGTTAAATATTTGTCTATTACCTTTCTGACAAGAGGGGCGCCTTTAGATGAGCCACCACCTTCATTCTCAAGAATAATACCCACTAAAATACGTGGTTTGTAATATGGAGCAAAGGCTACAAACAGGGCATTATCTCTATGCTCAACCTTAAGTGCGCTGGCATTGTACTTCTCACCCTGCTTGATAGATACCACCTGAGCCGTGCCTGACTTGCCAGCTGCCTTGTACTTGGTGCCATAAAAGGCGCGGCGTCCTGTTCCTTCAGGGCCGTTTATCACAAGATACATACCGGCACGGGCCACATTGAAATAATCTTTATCCTTGACCTCAAAGTTCTTGCCCTCATCAGGATCTTTAAAGGTGCCTATGACCTTGTTGTTATCCTGTGGATCGGTAATGGCCTTTAGAAGATGCGGAGTCTTAATCTTACCGTAATTGGCAAGTGTGGTCTGAGCCTTGACCAGCTGCAGCAGCGTTGTGGTCCAGTAGCCCTGACCAATACCGATAGGTACAGTATCACCTATGTGCCATGGCTGTTTAAAGCGGCGCATCTTCCACTCTTTTGACGGGTTGATGCCAAGAGATTCTTCATGAATATCAATATTGGTGGCCACACCAAAACCAAAGCGGTTTAAATAGTCATGTATGGTATCAATGCCAGCTCTGTAGGCCAAATCATAAAAGAAGGTATCGGCTGAAACCTCAATGGCTCTGTACACATCAAGCCAGCCGTGACCTGAGGCTCTCCAGTCACGAAAACGGTGGGTTGAGCCTGGCAGCATAAAGGCTGCAGGTCCAAAATAGGTAGAGGTTTTGCTGATAAGCCCTTCATTCAAGCCCATGATGGCAAGAAGCGGTTTAATCGTGGAGGCTGGAGAATAGCCACCTTGTGTCACACGGTTGATTAAAGGCTTACCAGGATGATTTAAAAGCTGCTGATACTCAGAGTTTCTGATGCCGCGCACAAATAAATTCGGATCATAGGATGGATTGGAGTAAAAGGCTAAAATCTCGCCGCTTGATGGCTCTACAGCCACAATGGCGCCTTTCATATTCTGCAGCAGCTCCTGTGCATAATACTGCAGTCTTATATCAATAGAGAGTACAAGATCCTTGCCAGGCTTTGGCGGATTGTATTTTAAGGTGCGGATAACCTGACCGTGGCTGTCAACTTCAACTTCACGTGAGCCTGTCACACCATGGAGCAGATCCTCATAATACTTTTCAATACCAAGCTTGCCAATGGCAGATGAGCCTTCATAATTGTCAATCTTGTTATCCTCCGTAAGCTTCTCCAAATCCTGCTGATTGATGCGTGATACATAGCCTATGGCATGGGTTGCAATATTGGCAAAAGGATAAAAACGCTTTAAGTTGGCGCTAACCTGCACGTTTGGAAAACGATAGCGGTTTACCGAGAAAGTGGCAATCTGCTTTTCAGTCAAAAGATCTGACAGCTCAATGCCTGTAAATCTTTTGCGTGTCTTTGACAAATAGACAAGATTGTCCACATCCTTGTCAGTAAGATTTAACTTAAGCAGGGTGTTGAGCTCTTCTATGCTTTTTCTGGTATCAATTTTTTTAGATGGAAAAATAACCAGATGATATACAGGACGGTTTTCGGCCAGCACCACATGATTTCTGTCATAGATAATACCGCGCTGCGGCACTACAGGCAGCACGCGTATACGGTTTTCATTGGATCTGGTCTGATAGTCATCATGCGAAACAATCTGCAGATACCACAGATTGGAAAATAAGATTACAGCCAGGATGACACAGAAGATAATGGCAATAAAAATTCTGTTTCTGAAAATAGAATTTTCAAGCTCAACATTTTTAACCTGTATGCCACCTGAGGAGCGGTGTTTTCTTTTGTGTTTTTTAGGCGAGAAAATCAATTTCTCTTTTTTATTTTTCTTAAAGCCAAACAATTTAAAACCTGCTACTCTCTGTGATATGGAAGGCCGGCATCAATTGACCAGGCCCTGTAGATTGTTTCGGCCAGAAAAACGCGTACTAAAGGGTGCGGCAGAGTAAGTTTGGATAAAGACCACAGCTCCTGTGCCATAGCTTTGCACTCTGCACTCAATCCATTAGGCCCCCCGATTAAAAGCGTAATATCCATAGAGCATGACTGCCATGAGGCTATCTTTTTTGCAAGCTCCATAGATGTATGTTCCTTGCCATGTTCATCAAGTGCAATGACCAGACTTTTTTTAGGAATGGCTGCAATGATGTCACGCCCCTCTCTTTGCATGGAGCGTTCTTCACTGTCGCGTCCGCCGCGTTTGTCAGCCTCTATTTCCTTAAAGACAAGTTTGATATGTGCAGGCATTCTTTTGACATACTCATTGATACCCTCATTGACCCAGGAGGGCATTTTTGTGCCTACAGCAATGACAAGAATTTTCAAATTAGGCCTCAGCTCTTACAACGCGATATAAGCTTTCAAGCTGATAGCGGTCACGGGCCTCCTGCTGCAGAATATGTACAATGACATCACCTGCATCGGCTAAAACCCATAAGCCTTCTTGCTGTCCTGAGATAGAAACCCCTTTGACGCCATACTGACTTAAATGATCAGACAGTCTGTCGGCAATGGCACAGACATGACGATTGGAGGTGCCTGTGCAGATGACCATAAAATCGGTTATAGATGAATTTTCTTTTACATCAATAAAAACTATATCAAGAGCCTTGGAGCTCTCGAGACTTTTTACACATAGTGCAAGTTTCTGCTGCGTATTTTGTATTTTTTTCTCGCTGTTCACTTAGCTAAACCTTTTATCCTTTAAAACATGCTAATTATATAGTATTGCTTTTAATTAGCATAGAAAGGTGCCTTATTTTTTAAATTTGACTTAAAAAATGCGCTTTTTTATTAAGTTTTTGTATTTGACAAATACTTTGAGTGCTTTTTACTCTTTTTGTTCCACTCTTATAAAAAAATTGTGTCACTTTTATCTGTTGACACAATTACTGCTGCTGCCCTTATAAGCACTCTGGCATGTCACATACATCAGTTTTTATAAAGATGATGGTCCAATATATAGGCAAGGACACTTTCATCAATATAGTGTTTAACAGCATTTAGCAAAGTATCATCGCCTTTATAGAAAAGGGAAAAGGCCTTGCGTATAGTGTTTGATGATATATCTCTTTGATGTGTGTCAAGCATATACAATTTGTTGCTGTCAGTCTTTTTATTATTGCTAATATGAGTGTCAATAAAATTCTCAACCTCAGCATTCTTGGCAATGGTGGTGTTAAGCTCGTTGCCGCGTTTTATGCACACAAGATTGGCAAGAGTGATTAAATCAAAGCCTCTGTACCAGGTGTGCAGATTGTAAAGTGAGTCTGTGCCAATTATAAAATAAAGACTGTCATGAGGATAAAGCTCTTTTAGTCTTGATAAGGTATTGAAGGTATAGTGTTTGATGCTGCTGTCAGATTCAATGTCTGATATCTCAATATTGCTATAGGACTTTACTGCAAGCTTTAGCATTTTAACTCTTGTGTCAAAATCAAGCTGCACTGTATCTTTGTGCGGCGGGCAGGCGTTGGGTATAAGCACAATCCTGTCAAGCTCAAGGGCAGCTGCAGCCTCAAGAGCACCTGCAATATGGCCCTTGTGCACAGGATTGAAAGAGCCGCCCAAAAAGGCTGTTTTTATCTTGTCTGACATAATTGCATAGCTTGAAAATTACGCATGGCAACAGCCATACGCTGTAAAGACAATATCACCTTAGTAAAGTCAAAACAGCTAAAATCATATGAGGCCTGTGACAGCTCCTTGGCAATATAGTCAATAAGCTCATCTGGCATATGTACAGCTGCCTTGGTTATAGCCTGCTGTGTCTTTAACATCTTTATATTGTGGCTAAGAAAAAAGCGTGATTTTGAGGAATAATCTTTTTTGTGTATCTGCTCTTTTTTAAATCTGACTATGGTTTTTAAAGCCTCATCAAGACGGGAGAGTATGAGACTTAATACCACAGATGCAATAGAGCCCTGCTCTTTTAAAAGAGCATCAAGAATGTTCAAAGCTCTTTGTGACTGTGCATTTAAAAGAGCATCGGTAAATTCAAAACCGCTGTAGCGGCTGTCCTGATTGAAAAAGGCATCAGCTGCATTTATATCAATAATCTTATTGGGACAGGTTATCTGCATAATCTTAAGACTCTGATCTATAGTCACAAGATTACCTTCACAGCGCTGTGACAGATAGGCTGCTGTATTGTTGTCAATATTAAAGCCATAGAGCCTGCAGCGCTGCATGATCCATGCAGGCATTTCGTTGATATCAGGCGGGTACATGGATAAAACCTCGCCTCTGGCGCCTAAAATATAGGCTATGGCATTTTTCTTGCGTGTCTCAAGGCCAGGAGTTTTGCCTTTGTCCTTGTCATGTATGTTTTTAGGTGTAACCTTGGTATAGATGGTATTGACGCGTGGCAGATCGACAATAATAAGCATACTGTCCATAGCATTGGCGGCAATACACTCAAGCACCTCAACTGCAATTTTATCAAGATCCTTTAAATAGATTTTTATAACTCTAAAGTCACAGAAAAAACCCAGATCCTTAAGCTCATTTTCAAGGCGGGCAAGATTTGAGCTGCCGCCCTCACCTTTAAAATCAGAGTAGGTAAAAAGCAAAAACTCAGGGTTTGTGTGTGAGCTTAAGGCCTCATGCACCAGAGCCTCTGACTTTTCATTTTTAAGCAGAGGATCATCTGAGCATAAAAGATAGACACGTGAATTTGCCATGGAAGTGCCTTTTAAAATCCGCTGTTACCTGGAGCCTGATGTAATAAAATGGCTCTTTGTTTTGGCAGCTGTGGATTATCGCCAAGCACTTTTTTGTGATTGTTAAGTGCGTCAAGACTTACTTTGGAGGCTTTGTTCTTTTCGGCTCTGTCCTGGGCCTTGAGCGCCTCGATAACAGTCATTCCACTGTATGAACCCTGATAGGTCTCACCTTCACTCTCAAGCAGATCGGCAGGGCTTGGGGTCTTGGCATCAGGATCTGACTGACGGCCAAGATAGGATAATCTTAAGACCAGATCGGTGGCAAGCTCCTCATAGCTCTCAAGGGTGATAAGCTCCTGCTGTGTGTTGGCTGCTAGGGCCTGACCTGTCTTTTCAATAATGGATCTGGTAATTGAATTGTGCATTAATATTGGCTTGTGTGATCCAATAATAAGTGTAGCATTGACTGCAATGTGCAGATTGGACTCAAGAGCCTGACCTTTTGAATCAACAGCCACCACAGGATTGTTGACCAATGGGGATGGCAGCATCAGGTGCGGAATCTGAGTGTTTTTGGTATCTGGATTTAAATCAGAGTTCTGGGCAATAACCTTGACTCCGTTCAATCTTAATTTTCTTATAACTATTTTGTAAAAAGGATGGTGGTAGTCGCCTGTTACATGAATGGTTGGAATGGCATTGGCTATCTTGGTCTGACTTGGCAGCTGAAAACCACAGCCTGCAAAGATAAGTGATAGGGATAAAATAAAAGGTACAAGTAATTTTTTCACACCATACTCCATAAAAAAGAGGGCAGCTTAAAGCTGCCCCTTTGACCATATTAGGCAACTACAATGTTTACAAGACGGCCTTTGACATAGATGACCTTCTTGACTTCCTTGCCTTCTATAAATCTGGCAACTGGCTCATCGTTAAGAGCTGCATCTTTTATGCTCTGCTCATCAGCGCTGGCTGAAACATTGATACGTGATCTTAACTTACCATTGACCTGTACGACAAGAGTTATCTCATCGGCAATTAAAGCCTCAGGATCGGCATTAGGCCAGGTAGCATCTGTATCAATCTCACCCTTGTTGCCAAGCATCTCATAGAGCTTAAAGCAGATATGCGGTGTGATTGGATAGAGCATGGTTACTACAGTATTGCAGATCTCATAGCGCAGAGCAGTGGCGCTCTCGCTGCTCTCGGTGAACTTGCTATAGGCATTTAACAGCTCCATGATAGCGGCAATAGCTGTATTGAAGGTCTGACGGCGACCAATATCATCATTGACCTTTTCAATGGTGGTATGCAGCATATAACGCAGTTTCTTGCCCTCAGATGATAAGGCACTCTTATCAAGGGTCTTAAACTCTTCATTAGCTGTAAGTGCAGTTACAATGCTCCAGAGTTTGCGCAAGAAGCGGTTGGCACCCTCAACACCTGACTGACGCCACTCTAGAGTCAGCTCGGCTGGGGAGGCAAACATCATGAACAGACGTACAGTATCGGCACCATAAAGTTTAACCATATCCTCAGGATCAATACCGTTGTTCTTGCTCTTTGACATCTTGATCATGCCCTCGTGTACAAGTTCATGACCGTCTTTGTCAACTGCCTTTATAATATTGCCCTTGTCATCGCGGGTAACATCGGCATCAAGCGGTGAAACCCAGACACGGGTACCGTTCTCAAGGTAGTAGAAGGCATCAGCCAGCACCATACCCTGACATAACAGTCTCTTGAACGGCTCATCTGATTTTACAAGACCGCTGTCACGCATAAGTTTGTGGAAGAAGCGTGAGTAGAGCAGGTGCATTACAGCATGCTCAATACCGCCAATATACTGATCTACAGGCAGCCAGTAGTCAGCAGCAGAGCTGTCTACCATGGCCTTGTCATTGCGGGCAGAGCAGTAGCGGGCAAAATACCATGATGACTCCATAAAGGTATCAAAGGTATCAGTCTCGCGGGTGGCAGGACGGCCCTCATAGGTGGTCTTAAACCACTTTTCATCGGTTTTAAGCGGTGAATTTACACCATCAATCTTGACATCTGTTGGCAGGGTAACAGGCAGATTTTCCTCTTTTTCAGGAACCTGCTCACCTGTTTCATCAATGGTGAGCATAGGGATTGGAGCACCCCAGTAGCGCTGACGTGAGATACACCAGTCGCGCAGACGGAAGTTGGTCTGACGCTTGGCACGGCCCATACCCTCAAGCTTGGTGGCAATGGCCTCAAAGGCACCATCAAAGTTAAGTCCGTCAAATTCACCTGAATTAAAGAGAATGCCATGCTCTACATAGGCCTCTTTTGATACATCAACAGTATCAGCATCTGCAGGGCGGATAACAGGCAGAATATCAAGACCATACTTGCTTGCAAATTCATGATCGCGCTCGTCATGGCCAGGTACAGCCATAACAGCACCGGTACCGTAATCCATGATTACAAAGTTTGCGACCATAAGTGGAACTCTGCGGCCGTTTAATGGGTGTATGGCATACATACCTGTGGCCATACCTTTTTTCTCCATGGTGGAGATATCGGCCTCGGCAAATTTCTGAGTCAGACACTCTTTGCAGAAGGCTGCAAGCTCTGGATTGTTCTCGCAAGCTTTTTTTGCAATAGGGTGGGCGGCTGAAATGGCCATATAGGTTACACCCATGAAAGTGTCAGGACGTGTGGTATAAACCACAGCTTTATCATCACTGCCTTCAATATCAAAGGTGATCTCAAGACCTACGGATTTGCCAATCCAGTTTTTCTGCATGATGCGCACACGCTCAGGCCAGCCCTCAAGCTTGTCAATATCATCTAAAAGCTCCTGGGCATAGGCTGTAATCTTTAAGTACCACTGTGGAATTTCACGCAGCTCAACCTTGGTATCACATCTCCAGCAGCAGCCGTCAACCACCTGCTCATTGGCAAGTACGGTATTGTCGTGTGGACACCAGTTTACAGTAGAGACCTTTTTGTAGACGAGACCTTTTTTGAAAAGCTCGGTGAAGAATTTCTGCTCCCACTTGTAATACTCAGGGCGGCAGGTGGCAACTTCACGGGCCCAGTCATAGGAGAGACCTAATGACTTAAGCTGCCTTTTCATATAGGCAATGTTTTCATAGGTCCAGTCTGATGGCTGTGCATTGTTTTTAATAGCTGCATTTTCAGCAGGCATACCGAAGGCATCCCAACCAATAGGAGCTAAAACGTTTTTACCTTGTAAACGCTGGAAACGGGCAATTACGTCACCTATGGTGTAATTGCGCACATGACCCATGTGCAGACGGCCTGATGGATATGGGAACATAACAAGGCAGTAGTATTTTTCCTTGTTTTTATCTTCGCTTGCGCAGAAGGTTTTATTATCATCCCAGTATTTTTGAATTTGTGGCTCAATCTCTTGTGGATTGTATGCAACATCGTTGGTTGCCATGGCAAAGCTCCGTTTATTATCTGACCTTAAAAGGCCACTGTTTAAAATGCTTTTATGCTTTAAAGACGTATTTAAATTGGCATTATAACAAAGAAAAGGGAAGGCTCTATATTTAGTTTGATTTTGGTGCACAAAGTTTGTGCCTGCACGGGTATATAGCGCAAAAAAGATGGGGAGCAAAGAGCTAAGTTTGTACTTTTACCTCTTATACTGTATAAAACATTCATTTTTCTTTTATATACAAAATAATGCTGATATATTTTTTACAATTGATTCTGTCAGCTGTAAGTTTTTTTGTACAATACAGACTAATATTTGCATGTAAGGTTTAAAGAAATGTTAAAAAGAGCACTTTTAATTGGATCTTTGTGTTTATCTGGGGCTGTAAATGCTTTTACCTATGACATTGATAAAGATACTGTCATGGTAGGTGCAGACGATACCTATAAAGTAAGTGAGGAAGGCACCACAACACTTGAGTATGTGGCTGCCAAATTTAAAATAGGTCTTGCAAATATGATTGAGGCCAACCCTCAGGTTGATCCTATTGTGCCGCAAAAGGGTGTAAATCTTATTATCCCAAATACAGTACTGCTGCCAGAGACTGTGCACAAGGGTATAGTTATCAATGTGCCTGAGATGAGACTGTATTACTATCATGACAATCAGGTTGATGTGTTGCCAATTGGTATTGGTCAGATAGGCACCGGTACTCCTCTTGACTGGACCACCAAGGTTGAAAGAAAAAGAGCCAATCCTACTTGGACACCAACTGCCAAAATGCATGCTGAATACCGTGCCCGTGGTGAGTTCCTGCCAAAAGTGTGGCCGGCAGGCCCTGACAATCCAATGGGTCTTTTTGCCTTATATATTGGCAGACTCTATGCTATTCACGGTACCAACGCTGACTTTGGTGTAGGCCTTAGAGTAAGTCATGGCTGTGTCAGACTGCGCAATGAGGATATTGAATATCTCTTTGACAATGTGCCAGTAGGCACACGCGTGCAGTTTATCAACAAGCCTATTAAAAAGGCTATAGATAAAGATGGCAATATCTATATTGAAGTGCATGAGCCTTTATCTATGTCAGAGCAGGAATTTGAAACTTTTGAAAATCTGCCTTTTAACTATACTAAAGATGAGCTGGCCTTCTTTGAAAATGCACAAATAGATCAGGAAATTCTGCATCGAGCTCTTGAGGAGAGAACAGGCAGACCTGTACTTTTAAACCCACCTAAGTTCTACTAACTTATAACTCTTTTAATAAAAGCCCCGTTATTGAGAAATTGATAACGGGGTTTTTGCTAGTCTGCCTTTAGCCTGCGCACAGGCCGCCGTCAATCAAGTACTGACCACCGGTGCAGAAGGCTGCCTTATCTGATGATAGGAAGTAGACAAACTCAGCCACCTCCCATGGCTGACCTACGCTGCCACGGGCAAATAGGGCATTTTCCTCATCCCAGTAATCTTGAATGTTATCATTGTTGATTTTGGCAAACCTCTCAAAGAGATTGTCTACAAGAGGGGTGTGAATAGTACCTGGGCATACGGCATTGACACGTATATTGTACTGCCCTAAATCTAAAGACAGATTTTTGGTCATCTGTCCTAAGGCGCCTTTGGTTAAACCATAGCCAAAGTTATTTTTCTTGCCTACAAAAACCTGATCTGAGGCATTTATCACAATGCTCGTACCTTTGGATTTAATCATTAAAGGCAGGGATTTTCTTATGGTATTGACGCTGCCTATGATATTGGTACCGACAATGGTATCTAGCTCTTCATCTGTAATATTTAAAATGTTATTTCGCTGATGAATGCCTGCATTGACAAATAAACAGTCAAGACGGTTAAACTTATTTTCAATCTGAGCTACAGCCATCTCTAAATCAGCTGTACTGCGGGTTGAGCCTTTGATAAAAAACACTCTGTCTTTATCATCAAGGGAATTTACAAGATCAAGAGCTGCACCTTCATTAATATCCATAAAAGCAACAGCAAAGCCTTCTTTATAAAACTTTTCAACACAGGCTCTGCCAATACCTGTAGCACCGCCCGTAATAAAAATAACCTGCATCTATTTACCCTCGGTCAAATAAGTTTTTATTTTTTCAATAATGCTGATGTCAGCTGGCAGCCAGGTGACACTGTCAAGATTTGCAGCATCAAGCCACAGCGCATTTTGATGCTCAACTAAAACAGGAGTGCCTTCTTTTATGGTGCACAAAAAGCATTGCATATGCAGATGAAAATCATCGTAGTCATAATCTAGAGTGCAAAAGAGCGAGTCAATGTCAATTTTGATTTTAAGCTCTTCTAAAAGTTCTCTATGCAAAGCTTCATAGGCACACTCTCCCTCATCAATTTTGCCACCTGGAAATTCCCAGAAGCCTTTGAATTTTCCATAGCCTCTTTGTGTGGCATAAATTTTATTGCCATCTTGCAAAATGGCTGCAACTACGTTGATTGTTTTCATAATAGGCCCATATCCTTATTCTTTATTGACAATATAGTCAAAGATATTGCGCTCAACAGCTGTATCTAAGTGTAAATGCATAGTTACAACTTTCTCTTTGATATTGTCTTTACTGTAAATACTACCTTCTTTAGCGTCACTAATGCTATCTACAGCACCAAGGAAGTAAAACTCATTACCTGAATTTGCCTTTTGCACATCCTCTTTGTGTTTGGATATAAAAAGATAGATCTTAGCTTTATTGTTTTTTAAATCCAAAAAGGTTTTAACATCAGATGATTGTAAAGTTCTATTCTTTTTTGAATACCACAATAAGGTTTTATCGTCTATAAAACTATCAGCATAAGGCACTGCATCTGAGCTTTTATGGTAATTGACAAAAATAGGTATAGTATTGGTGTGTTTATCATGTAAATAGCCACCTACATTGGTAGCAGGTGGATGAGTTGTCCAATTGAGAATATGCAAAACCTCAGATCGTGTATAGGTTTTATATAAGACAAAAGAGCTATTATCATAACTTTTGCTATAGTGCTCTTGATAAGAGCGTTGCACATACTCAACTATGTCTTTAAAAATAGCGGTAAAATCCTTATTCAAAAGGCATGTAGCAAGAGTATCAGAGAGTGTAAGTCTACCATCAGTAACCTTGACTAGCTCTAGATCATTAAACTTTTCTTTTTGTTGTTTTACATCAAAGCTATTATTGCAATAGTTAATAATATGCTCTTTAGTATGTAGATCTAAAAGGCAATCTTTGTCTTTAAGATATTGAAAAATATCTGTTTGTCTTTGATATAAAGCCTCTAAAAGCGTTGCGTCAAGTAAGGTTAGACCTTTTATAAAGTATCGTGAAATATAGGCTAAGATTTGACTTTCAGTAGCATTTAACTTTATTGGATATTCTTTGTCATATTCACTAGCAAAGGCATATAAAGAGCCTCTAGATTTAATAAAGAGCTTTGGATCTATTTCGTTATAGTATAAAAAGTCTACATGGCGGGGTGTGCGATGTAGTTTTTTCTTTAAAACTGCATATTGCTGCTTTAAAAAAGCAATGGTATTAAATTTAGCCTGATCGATAGATTTTAAAACTCTATCTTTGGCAATTCTATCTAGATTAACACTACAGCGACCATTGATAAGAGCATTTGGCTGTATGACAAAGCGGCGCATCTCTTCTTTGTTATAGCTATTATTGGATGACAGGGCTACTGGTATTAAGAAGTTAGTGTTGTAATTGCCAATAAAATCTAGAACGATTAAATGATCTTTTTTGTCTGAAAGTCGTAAACCTCTACCTAATTGCTGCACAAAAATGATGGCAGATTGTGTAGGGCGCAACATTAAAATTTGATTTACATCTTTAATGTCTATACCTTCATTGAAGATATCAACAGTAAAAATATAGTGTAATTTATCCTCATTATCGCCCTTTAAGCATAATCTAGCTACAGCTCTATCACGCATTTCTTGTGAGCTTGCGCCACTTAGGGCAATAGTTTTATAACCTTTTTTATTAAATTTATCAGATAGGACTTGAGCCTCATCAATACTTGAACAAAAGACCAGACCATTTATTCTATCTAGCTCGTAGCCAAAGTATTCAGCCTCTTGAATAATTCTTGTAACACGCTCATCACTAGTAAAGTTATTAAAACTTGTAAGATCGAGCTTTTTACTCTCTTGTTCGCTATTGCCTATAGTATTTAAATCTGAAATACCAAAGTAGTGAAAAGGGCATAAAAAGTTACTATTTAAGGCCTGAGCTAGGCTTATGTCTAAAAGTATATTGTTATCAAAATAGGAGTAGACATCAAAATTATCTGTTCTATCTGGGGTGGCACTCATACCAAGCTTGAAAATGCTTGGACTAAAGTAATCGGCAATCTCTTTATAGGACTTGGCACCTATATGGTGACACTCATCTATGATAACAATATCAAAACTATCGGGCGCAGCATCTAAATAACGCTTGTTACCTGTAGCATTATTTAAAGAATTTAAAGATTGAAAAGTTGCAAAAACAAAATCAGCATTAAAGGATTTTTCACTGTTTCCTGCAATAAGTGAAGTTGTTTTTGATTCTTTAAAGATAAGCTCAAAGCTCTGTTGAGCTTGCCTTGCAATAAACTCTCTGTGTACTATAAACAAAATGCGCTTGGGCATTATTTTTTGCATAGCAAAGATACATGCAAAGGTTTTACCTGTACCTGTGGCTGAAATTAAAAGACCTTTGTTATGGCCACTTGCAATAGAGTCTTGAAGATTATTAATAAAGGTTTTTTGGATGTCATTAGGCTCGTAGTGGGCTTGTATCTTATCTTGATCTGCTTTGGCCTTAACGATTTTCTCTTGTATCTTTATATC
>Reba_p2__coassemble_812_pt1 | contig 20518 bp, 12 predicted proteins | sample Reba_p2__metabat2_low_PE_042 | metagenome-assembled genome bin Reba_p2 | reverse complement strand
TATCTATACAGTATATCTGTTTTCGCTGCTCGCGCTGTAAAGTGCCTTTGTCTATATTAGCTGTTAATATAATTCTGATTTAAATATTTTGATCTGTGCAATATACTGCTCTGTCACTGTTCAAAAGTACGCACTAATGCAGTGTTGTGTGCTTTTTTATATGTAATTTTTGTGACTGTGCTAGATTTTATTTAAAGTACTGTTACTTTGATATTTATTAATACTTTCTATAAGTTAGAATAACAGAAATTAATTTATAAAAATCATACTGGAGTAATAACATGTTAGCTCCCCTGCTTAGTAAAGATAAATCAGAATCTGTAAGCCTTATTGCAAATTCAAATATACAGTTTTTAGATTATGAAGTTATATTAGGTGTTGAAAGTAAGATACCATCAGAGACAGTGCTCAATGCTGCCTATGAAAATACCTACTTTGAGGTGGCACAGGACCTGTCAGGTAAGAGAATATTTGCCCGCTATCTGCCTTATCTTATCAATTCATATGATGAGGAGGCGCACTTTAAATTAAATGATATTGTGCTTAATCAGAAAGAAGTTGAGAGAAAAAATTCTATTACTCTTGATGATGCGCTGTATCTGTACAATGGTGTCTGGTTTCCTGTTCCATGTTTTGATGACAGTGCCAAGGTTTCACGCTTTGGACCTATAGACTGGTGCCGCTGTCGTGTGGTGGAGATTGCCTTTGATGATGGCGATGTAAGAGCCTATGGTCAGGAAGCTCTTAAAGATGCAAAAAAATACCATATAACCTTTGCCTTTGACACCAAGATTGCTCCGCACAAAACCGAGCGCTATATTATCCCAACTGCAGAGGATGTGGACAGAACCTACAGCATTATAACCAGAGGCGAGCTTTTAGATGCCTTTATGCAGGACGATCTTAGTGGTCCTTGGATCAAATCCTGGGCCAGCGATGTCTTCTCCACTCTGTTTGATGACAGACTGAAGGATTACATGAAGGAAACTTTAAAGGGACTTGACTATGTAGATTATGACAGCAAGGTCTCAGATAAAGATCAGGCAGTAGAGGCAGGACTTGATACAGTCTTTTATCTTGCCATGCTCTCCTTTATTGAAAACTTCGTGGATTTAAAGGAAGTTAAAATCATATCCAATTCCAAAGAGGCTATAGGTGTAAGTCTTGTGCTGGATATTGGCAATTCACGCTCCTGCGGTCTTTTATATGAAGAGCTCAAATCCATTGAAAATAAAAATGATGACTTTAGCGGCGTGTATAAACTGCAGATCCGCGATATAAACTCGCCAGATCAGATCTATGAGGAGCCTTTTGCCTCACGTATTGAATTTGCCAAAGCCTCCTTTAGCTTCAACAACCGTCAGGCCGTTAAAAACTCTGATTTAAGCTTTGTCTGGCCATCTATTGCCCGTGTAGGCAGCGAGGCCTCAATCCTTGCCTCTCATGCCAATATCTCAGGGGGCAGATCAGGTACCTCAAGTCCAAAACGCTATTTATGGAATGTCTATGGCGGTGATGGTCAGGGCGGTGTTAACAGCTGGTGCTTTAACAATTTCTCCTATCAGATAACCAATTTTAATGACCAAAGCAGTGATTTTGATATTCCACGCGTGCTTAAGGATTTAAACCGCACCCGTGTAGAGATTACAGACTCAAGCATAGGTCTTTATCTCAATGCCAACGGTGATGCCACCTTTGCTCTTGAGCGTGGCGATGATGCAGGTGGCTTTTCATCAGGCTTTTGCTACAAGGCCACTATGACCTTTATGCTTATGGAGATTTTCCTGCAGGCTTTAACACAGATAAATTCCTACAAGGTCAGATCGGATAAGTCAAACTCAGATGTCCCACGTGTACTTAAACATATTATTTTAACCACACCGCCATCTATGCCTGATCAGGAAAAGGAGATTTTCCGTCTGTGTGCCTATGAGGCTGTAGGTATTTTATACAAGAGTCTTGGCTACGATAAAAGCGATGATCCATGCTCTTTTAATTTCAGAGATAAAGACTCCAAGATAGATATAGAGGTGCCACAGGTTATTATGGACTGGAATGAGGCCGAGTGCTGCCAGGCTGTCTATATCTACAATGAAACACAGAAGGTCTTTGGCGGTGACTGCAAGGGCTTTATTGCAAATCTGCGCCGTGACGGTATGGAGGGGCGTATTTTTGACAAGCTTTATGACAGTATGGAGCTAAAAGCTGCCATTGATAATGGCAGCGAGCTTAAAAAGACCTATACCTCAGCACGTATTGCCACTGTCGATATTGGAGGCGGTACCACCGATCTTGTAATACGTGACTACTCATTCAGAGATGACAGTGAAAATGCCAGATCTTTAATCTATCCTTCAAATCTGCTCTCAGAGGGCTTTAAAAACGCAGGCGATGATATCTCAAAGCAGCTTATAAAAGAGTATATAGTTGATACGCTAAAGTTCTATCTTGATGAAAACGGTGCCGATGGTCAGGCTCTTTGCAACAAGCTCTTTGCCCTAAGCGAGGGAAGTTCAGAGGTTGAGGCACTAAGAAAACAGATTATTCAGCAGATCTTTATGCCTGTAGTCTACAGAATTATTTTCCATCTTGAGCACTATACAAGCGGTGAGGAAAATACTGTTACAGGTACTATACGCGATTTTCTGCAGGGCAAAGAGGTCAATAAGACTTTAGATGATCTTGTTGCCAAGCCACATGTGGCAGGTGAGGCAGAGTCAGAGGTTTTAAACCATATAAACAATACAATAGCTGATAATTCAAGTTTAAAGAACTTTGATATTATGGATTTAAAGCTTGAGATTAATCTGCGCTCTTTAAATGATAAATTTATCAAAGGCAGTATGGATATATGCAAGGCTTTATCTGTACTTTGCAATCTACTGTCAAGTTACAATGTTGATCTGCTTTTAATCTCAGGTCGTCCATCTAAGATACCTGGCATCAGGGAGTTTTTCCTGCAGCGTCTGCCTCTGCCAAAATCACGCGTGGTGGCAATGCATCAGTATCACTGTGATACCTGGTATCCATTTAATTCATTCCTTGACAGAACTATCAATGATCCAAAGACCACGGCAGCTGTAGGTGCTCTTATCAATCTTATCAAGACCACCAATCATAATGCTTTTACCAACTTCAAGTATTATGCCAACGCTCTGCCATCAAGAGCACAGATCAGGTATTTTGGCGTTATAGACAATAATTCTTTAATGCAGGGCCGTCATGTGTATTACACCTATGACCCATATGAAATAGATGAGAGCAAGGCAGAATCTGACCTTCAGGACAGACTTACACATATGTTGGTACGCCCAGGTCATAATCTTTTAGATGATGAGATAAAGGGTGTAAGTTTTGGCACAGGCAGGCTCAAATCCACCCATCCTGTACAGGAGCAGGAGCAGGACAATACCCGTCGCCGTCGCCGCAATAAAAATATGTGTGCGCAGCTTGATGCAATGGAGTTTTCGGGCAATGAGTGCTTTGGCTACAGACAGCTTGGCTCTGAGCTGTTAAAGGCCACACCGCTTTATAAACTGCAGGTTTTAAATAATCCTCTTAGAGCCGGCAAGGTCAGAAGAGCCATAGAACTGTCACATAAAGCCCAGGATATTTTTGAAATTTTCGGACTTAAATCTGCAAGTTGCAGTGCAAAGGAGGTTTTAAAACACTCTGATGATCCTGTAAGTGCAGGTGTAGTCAATACGAAAAAAGACAGCCTAAGTGAAGAGATCTTTGATAAGTACAAGGATAAGGTTGCTCTGTTATATGCAAAGCTGCATAGCGTAGCAGATCTTTTAGCAGCAGACAGCAGTGAAAAGACACTTGACAGACTTCTTAGCTATACAGGAGATGTTGTTGATATTATCTCTGTGCAGCAACGCTTTAAGGCTCTGTGTGATGCTCTGCCAGCAAATGTGGCGGCACAGGTTGATGAAAAGATGAATGAGCAGAAGCTTTCAGTTGCAGATAAGATCTTTGGCAGGAGTAAAAGAGAGCAGGAGCGCAAAGATGCAATCAGTGAGCAGATAGCACAGCGTCTTATCGAGCTTGATATGGATGTCAAAGAGGAGCTTGCTGCCTTAAAGGACAACCTTGTAAATGACAAATATTTTTTAAGTAATGATATCTATGATGAAAATGTAGCCGCCTGCCGTGCTGAGATTAAGCAGAAAATCGATATGGCAGCCCAAATGCTTGGCAGACAGGAGAAAAACATCAAGGTTGAGGTTGAGATTACCAATGTTATTGGCTATGTCAAAGATCCTGACAATGTCCTGCTTTATGAAGAGGGCAGAGACAAAATTGCCTCTGGCTCAATACAAAGCAGTGATATACGCTATGCCATGTTTGTCAACAGCGCGGTTATAAATCCTGTGCAGCTTTTATCTCTTGTATCCATTGAGGATACTGATTCAAATGATTTGACTGATGCCTTTGAGCTGTCACTGCAGACTGTCAATGAAAATGAAAGAGTGTACTGGATAGATACAGGTATTATTGTATAGAGAGTTTTTTATGGAAAGTAAGATACATACAGTTGCACAGGCTGCACATGATGCCATAGATTTTATAAAGAGCAATTATGAGGCTGATGAGAGCTTAAAGAGCAGGGCCTATGAATTTATATATATGGCCTCAAAACTTGCCAATAAGGCCTGCGCCTATGACAGTGTGCTGCACAATAACAAAACTATAGGCGTTTTTGGCGAGTCTCAGGCAGGTAAAAGCTATTTAGTCTCAAAGCTTGTTGGTGATGGGGTTGATGATCTTAATTTAAAGTGGGATGACAGAGTATTCTCATTTTTACACAATATAAATCCGCCAGGTGGTGGTGCTGAGTCATCGGCCTTTGTGACACGCTTTACCTCAAAGGCCTATGAGGCCCCACAGGGGTATCCTGTGCTCTTTAGACTGTTTAATGAGGCTGAAATTGTCAAAGTTCTTATTAACTCCTTCTTTCAGGATTATGATCCAAAGACCATAGACTTTGATTTTCATTCTATTGATTTTGTCTCACATCTTAAAGAGTGTGACAGGGCAGAGTACAGATCCTTTGATAATGGAGAGCAGCCATGCGTGCTTGTGACAGAGGATATATACTCACTTTTTGATTATATAAAGGAGTGTTCATCAGGCAGACTCAATGCCATGAGCTTTGATCATCCTTATATTGTCTATGGCATCAATAATCTGCCATCTATGAATATAAAGGGCAGAGTCTTTTATTTCTCGCTGCTGTGGGACAGACTCAAGGTTATAAGTGCACTTTATGAGCGTCTTATACAACAGCTCTCCTTAGTTGATTATGCCCGTGAAGTCTTTGCCTCTCCTACAGTCTTTGTTATTGATGATAAAGCAGAGCATATGCAGCAGAGGGATAATAATATCATCAAGGTTGATGCTCTTGAAGGTATTATGGAGAGCAAGGAGAAGGTCAGTGTCTGTGTAGGTGCTGATGGCAGCTGTGTGCGTGAGCTTGAATTTGCAGCTCTTGCAGCCTTAATCTGTGAATTTGTACTAAATCCACTTGATAAGAGCAAATACACTGATACCTTTGATGTGCTTGATCTGCCTGGAGCCAGATCGCGTGAGCAGAGCTCACAGCTGGCGCTCAAAGAGGAGGATGAGGCTTTTGATCTAAAGGCTATTGCCTCATTTAGCACCAACAAGGACTCTCTTGTTGGCAAGGTTTTAAATGAAAAGTTCAGACGCGGCAAGGTGGCCTATTTATTTGACAGATACTGTGACCGCGGTGAATTTGAAGTGCTTTTATACTGTATGGCCGCCAATAAGCCAAATCAGGAGGTCAGAACTCTGCCTTCTATGGTCAGAAAATATGTCACTATGAATATAGGCGCCAGTGCAGAGCAAAGAGCCAGAGCTAAAAATACTCTGGTGGGTGTCTTTACCAAATTTGATGATGCCATACAGACGCAGATTGTAAACAATCTTGGCAAGGGCAACAATCCTGATACCAAGTCAAAGCTTGATGCCATTTTAGATGACTTCAAGGCCGAGAACTTTATGTCAAACTTTGCCGGCATGGGCGATGAGTTTAACAATTTCTATATTGCGCGCAATCCTGAGTATACCTCTCAGACCTGCTATCTTGATGACAATGGAGTCAAAGAGGAGCACAGAGATAACTTTAACAGAGTGGTTGATGATTATCTTAATAACAACTCAACCTTTGTAAAAAGAGTAAAAAATCCTCAGACTGCCTTTATTGAGCTTGTAAAACCTGATGGAGGTGTGGGCTATCTTGCCGATGCCATCTTAAAAGAGCATGGATCAGACAGTAATCGTACTAAAGCCTTTAGTGACAGACTTTTAGCAGATATAGAGGCACTTGAGCCTTTGAGTGCCTTTGCCATGCGCGATGGGGCTGAGGGCAGAAAAAAGGCCCGCGAGAGTGCCATGTCACTTGCCTATAAATTTATACAGATTAATCAGGCCTGTCCTTTCTTATATGTACTAAAAGAGCGCCTTGAGCCTGACTATGGGGAAATTGAGAGCTGCTACAATGCAAGTTTTCAAAGCAACATTGTAGAGAGAAGCTTTGCCACGGCTCTTGTCAAGCTGCTTATAAACAAGGTTGACAGCCTGCACAGCGGCTCTCTGTGCGCCTTTATGTCCTCCTTTGTGGCAGAGGGTATACTCTCTGTCAAAGAGGAACTAACAGAGGATATCTATCCATATCTTTTTGCAAATGGTGTTTTAAAGGACAGACAGACACTTATAAAAGATATAGGCAATGTCTTTACGCTTTATGCCATGGCTTTAAAGGATATGCTTACATCAGAGCGTATCAATCTACAAAATGCTCTGTCAGAGCGTCTGTCCAAAGGTCGTGTGGCAGGAGCTACACGCGATGTGCCAAAGGCTTTGTATGTAGGCTTTGCTCTTGATTTTATATCTGAGTTTTTTGCCTCATATGGTCTGTTCTTAATGGATGATGTAGCACTGATGCGCTATTTTGAGCTAAAGCATCACAGCGATCTGTGCTATATAAGTCCTTTAGGTCAGGCTGTGCCTTTAGATACAGCAGGTTATCATATAGGCAGAGCAGTGTGTGAATATGATCTGGTAAAAACCGATGACAGTATAGATAAAGAGGATTATGCCTTTATGTATGTGGCAGATAATATGTCCAATTTTATCTGTATGTTTGAGGAGATAAAAAGTGCCGCCTCTGCAGGTGTCTTTGACAGGGAGCGTAATGAGCAGTTATGTGCCATTATTGATGGACTTGAGAGTTTAAAGGAATAATTTATGAGCGACAGTTTTGAGAGTTTTGACGCCTCTATAAAAAATCATGGCACCAAGGGCGTGGTACTGTTTTTAAAAGGCCGCGGACTTAATGACTGTCCTATGACAGATCGTGGTCGTGAAATTTTAATTAAACTATACAGACGCCATGGTAATGAGCTTATACCTAACTGGCCTGTACCTGATGAGATTAATGACAGATATTACAAATTAAACTTAGAGTTTGATTCAGGAGCTATGGTTTCAAGGCTGCCTGGCAGTATAGTGCAGTCTGTTTTAGAATCAGGTGATGACAGTTTTGATCTTATGATAAGAGGTCATAAGCGCGAGATTAAGGTTGAGTGTCTAAAGCAGGGAGCCATTTCAAAAGATCAGGCTTTAGGTAATGAGGTCAACTTTGCTACAGAGTATGTTGATACCCAGGAAAAGACAGATAACAATACTATACAGGACGAACCTGTAAAGACAGAGGACAAGGCTGCATCTACTGCTGCTAATGCCCCTTTAAAGAGTGCAGGCAGTGCACCTGTAAATGACAGCATGGCACAGAGTAAAGGCAGCAGGATGCTGCTCATTGCTGGCCTTGCAGCTCTTGCAGCGCTGTTGATTGCTGCCATTATCTTTTTTATCTTCTTTTTTAAAGGAGATAAGGCAGAGGCTCCAGTCAATCAGACAGAGCAGACACAGGAGCAAAGTGCAAAGACACCATCAGATGCACAGACTTTACAGCCTGCAGCTGCTGTACAGTCACAAAGTGCCATAGGCAAATGCTCTGTGGAGTCAGGCTATGACAGCTCTGTTATTGCCACATGTGCCAAAGAGGGAACACGTGATGAGATTATTGGCTTTATCAAACAGGCTGTAGCTGACAGTAAATGTGAAAGTGCAGTCAATGTGCTTTTATACAGAGCCAGAAATGAAAAGAGCGATCCTACCTTTGCCTTTAAGCTGGCACAGTTTTATGACAGCAAGTCATCTTTGTCTCTACCATGTTTAAACAAGGATGACAAGGCTGCCATGTATTATTATGACATTGCCAGAGCACTTGAAAAACAGTAGGAAAAACAATATGAAAAAAACACTTTTAGCTTTAGCTTTGGGCTCACTTTGTGCCATATCCTTTAGTGCCTCTTGCAATGACAAGCCACTTTTACAGGATGGCAGTAAAAGTTTATATCAAAGAGTGCTTACCACTCCATCATGTAAATTATCACAGACTGCCGATGGTAAAAACGGCAGCGCTGTAGATGCTTTTTCACGTTTTTACGTCTATGGCCGTGAGGGTGGCTATGTAAAAGTAGGGCCTGATACTACAGGTAAAATTGCAGGCTATCTTTTAGAGGAGTGTACAGTACCCTGGAAGATACAGACAGCACTGCTGTTTAACAATCCAGCCTCACGAGACAGAGCCATTATTTTTGAAAAATATGACACTTTAACTGAGATTATGAATCTTGATGATCCAAAGGCCATTATTGATCCTATAAAGGAGAAGGTCTATAAAGGTCAAAGTGCCAAGGGTGTCATAGCCACAGAGCCTGAAACCTATGTAAATTTTGCAAAGCAGTTTTATCTGCTGCCAATACTTGACAGCTCAGAGTCAATGTTTGCCGACGGTTCACCTGCACTTGAGCTTAAAATAGCCTCAGTTACAGCAGATGGCAGCGCTGCGTCACAGACTTTAGCAAGTGCTGGTGGCAAGGGCACAGGCAGTGCTGCAGGCTCTGCCATAACAGCCTTTAAGGCCGGCATTGTCTTTGTGGTAGATGCCTCAATTTCCATGCAGCCATATATTGACAGAACCAAGATGGCCATCAATACCATTGTCTCTAAATTAAAGGACAGAGGGCTTGAAGATTATGTGCAGTTTGGTCTGGTGTCATTTAGATCAAATACCAAGGCAGTACCTGCCCTTGAGTATGAGTCAAAAACCTTTTTAAAGCCGGGCGATGCTTTGACTGTAGATGAGTTTAATGAAAAGCTAAAGGATTTAAAGCAGGCCAGCGTTTCATCCAAGCTTTTTGATGAGGATGCCTACAGCGGTATTGCCAGGGCTTTAAATGAGGTCAACTGGGATGAGTTCGGTGGACGCTATATTGTGCTTATTACCGACGCTGGCGCCATTGAGGGCAGCAATGATCTCTCAACTACACATTTAGATGCAGCACAGATTGCCTCTGAGGCTGAAAAGAAAAAGACAGCTATTTTCACACTGCATCTTTTAACTAGTGCCGGCAAGAAAAACCATGCCAAGGCCAAGGCTCAGTACCAGATGCTCTCCTATAACAATGCCATTCAGGATACGCTCTATGAGTCTATAAATGCAGGCTCTGTAGATGAGTTTGGCAAAAAGATAGATCATTTTGCCGAGGTTATATCAGAGCAGGTGCACCTGGCCTCAGATGGTAAGGTAGGAGCTGGCTCTGCCGCTATTGCCGACAGCAGCGAGCTTGATAAAAAGCTTACAAAGCTTGGTTATGCCATGCAGCTTTATTATTTAGGCGACAAACTTGGCACCAAGGCTCCTGATTTCATTCAGGGCTGGATGGCTGACAGAGATCTTGTAGATCACAGTAAAGCTGTAGTTGAGCCTGTGGTACTGCTCACAAGAAAGGAGCTTGCTGATCTTTATGATCTTGTAAGTCAGGTACAAATGGCTGTAGATGAAAGATCTCTAGGCTCTGCTGACTCCTTTGCCTCACTGCGTGAGCTGGCACTAAAAATGGGCAGTGATCCTGATAAGGTTAAGGATAAGAGTTTAAATCTGACTCAGATGGGTCTTATGGATGAGTATCTTGCTGCACTGCCATATAAGAGCCGAATAGCCGAGATTGATGAGGATACCTGGAATGCACTCTCGCCGCAGGAGCAGGACAGCATTTATCGCGATCTGTCATCAAAGCTTGAGCATTATAAGATCTATGATGGCGATCATGCCCGCTGGGTGTCTTTATCAGAGGGCGCCTCAGAGCGTGAAAAGGTTTATCCTGTGCCGCTAAGAGATCTGCCATAGGATTTTTATATGGAATATACTCTTTATGTAAAGGATTTGAGCTTCAGACGCTCTGATGTTTTTGCACTGCATCTTGACAGCCTGTCTTTAAAGGCAGGCGATGTGGTGGCTCTTACCGGACAGTCAGGCTGCGGCAAGTCAACTTTGCTTGAGTGCATTGGTCTTTTACATGACAGTCTTCAAGCAAAAAGCTTTAAGATAAAAGGTCTTGATGCATTGAGCCTTAAGGGCGCCTCTTATGACAGTATAAGACGCACAGCCTTTGGCTATATGCCGCAGACAGACGGTCTGCTGCCTTTTTTATCTGTAGAACAGAATATAAAGGTGCAGATAGATTTGTCCCATCATGATAAGGATAAAGAGTATAGACATAAGTTACAGGACAGGGCCATGGCATTGTGTGCTGCTCTTGATATTGGTCATCTTGTTGCTAAAAAGGTCCATGAAATGTCCATAGGACAAAGACAGCGTGCCTCTTTTATACGATCTATTGCCCATGAGCCTGCGCTTTTGTTAATAGATGAGCCCACATCGGCTTTAGATCCTGTGCATGCTCTTGAGCTTTTTGCCATTATCAAAGAGGTAGTGCAAAAAAGCAGCAGCGCAGCTGTGGTTGTGACACATGATCACAGCAGTGTAGAGCGCTATGACTATGACATATGCTCCTATCTTGGTATAGAAAATGGCATCTGCTCTTTTGCCATGCAGGAGAGATTACATGTTTAAACTTGCCATAAGAGATCTTGTCTTTGACAGGTGGATGTCACTGTGTACGGCCATTACAGTCTGTGCCATTATTGCTCCTCTGCTTTTGCTCTATTCGCTGCGCTTTGGTATTGTCAGCACCATGCAGCACAGTCTTGTTTCAGATCCTTATGCCCTGCGCATCAGCTTCAGAACAGGCGCGCAGCTTGATGAGGCCTTTTTTAAAAGCATAAGAGACAGAGATGATGTGGCCTTTGTAATAGAGCAGACCCGTGATATTTCAAATTCTGTGGTTATCTTTAAAGATAACAGGCGCATTTCTGTCAATGCCGAGGCCAGTGGCTATGGCGATCCTACACTTTTAATGTCAAAGCTTGATTCTAACTTTCAAAATGACAGTGTCTATGTCTCAGCATCTGCAGCCACAAGATTAAAACTTACACAGGGTGACAGTCTTAGTGTGCAGATCTCAAGGCTTAATGAGGGTATCACACAGATAAAGCGTGCTGTCTTTAAAGTCAGGGGCATTATCAACAGCAAGTATGAAAAGCGCGATGCCATCTATCTGTCACTGCCTGTAATTTTGGCCATTGAGGATTACAAGTCAGGCTATGAACCAGAGATTTTCTCTGATGGCTCCAAAGTGGCACCTGTGCGCCACTATTATGAAAAGGCCTTAATCTATGGCAAGGATATCTATACTCTTGAGGCCCTGGTCTCCTATCTTGAGGCTCAGGGATATGATATAAACTCCAAGGTGCATGAGGTAGTGGGGCTTAAAAATATCAAGAGCACGCTTGATTTTATCTTTACAGTTATAGCCTCATGCTCAAGTTTCTGTGCCTTTTTAGTGCTTATAGGCTTTAATACAGGCGCCATAAAAAGAAGGATGAAATCCATTGCCCTTATGCGTCTTACAGGTTTTAGCATGGGACAGATCAAAGCCATGATTGTCTATGAAAATCTGATTTTAGGTCTGTGCGGCATGCTTTTATCCCTGCTTTTGTATCTGTCAGGATCCTTTATTTTCAATAAGAGATTTGCATTGCAGTTAGGTCAGGACAGTGTAGTTTCAACACTGCTTGCAGAGCATATTGCAATAGCCTTTGTGCTGTGTGCTGCTGTCAGTGTATTTTCAGCTTTGATGTGCCTTTCTATGCTGCTTGGCAGATTTAATGTGGCAGATAAGCTGCGTGAGATTTAATGTATGAAAAAGTATCTGTTATCTATAGCCTGTTTAGCCCTTTATACTTCAGCATCCAGTGCTGCACAGATAAAGGAGATCTTCTACAATCCAAAGCCATTGTCTGATGATGTTGTAGTATCTATGCCTTGTGATATGAAAATGGTGTTTAGAAAAGTCTATACCTCCTATGACAATGAGCGCATCAAGGATAAAAGCTTTAGAGCAGGAGGCGAGCAAAATACCGATCTTATCTCTGAGAGTTTAAATACACGCTATGTGCAGGGCTCGTTTAAGGATAAAAAGGGTTATTACTATCTGCTTGGCAAATATGAGTTAAGTGCATTGCAGTATCAGGTTTTAACTGATGAAAAATGCCCCAAGGCTACAGTAAAGGGACGTATGCCTGCTGTCAATATAAGTTATTTTGATGCGCAAAGGGCAGCTGCCAATTACTCACTGTATCTGCAAAATGCCAAGGATACCCCTAAAGCTGATGGCGTTGCAGCCTTTGCGCGTATGGTAACAGACAGTGAATTTGAATTTGCCCTGCGCGGCGGACTTGTAAGCTCACAGGCACAGTTTGATGCCATGCTGCCTCCTATGGAGGGTAGTTTGAATGATTATGCTGTCTATCAGGGTGTGGAGTCTGCCAATGGTAAAATCTCACCTATAGGTACCAGAAAGGGCAATGTGCTTGGCCTGTTCGATCTTTTTGGCAATGCCAATGAGATGATGCATGATTTGTTTCATGCTACAAGAACAGGACGTCTGCATGGCCAGGGTGGCGGCTTTATAGTGCGCGGCGGCAGTTTTTTAACTGCAGCAGATGAGATGAGCAGTGCCTATAGAAAAGAGCGTTCCTTTTTTATAAAGGGCAGGGAGAATAAATCACGTGACATGTCAACACGTTTAGTACTCTCTTTGCCTGTGATTGCATCACTGCAAAGTGCCGATGCTCTAAATGCCGAGATTAAAAAATTAGGTTATGACTCAGATGAAAAGGACAGCAGGGGCGGTAATTTAAAGACTGTAGAAAGTCTTGATAAGATTATTGCGAACAATAAAAAGACTCTTGATGAAAATAAAAAACTTATTTTAAAGGGTGAAAAGGATTTAAAGGATGAACAGGCCTTATCTGCAAAGCTCAAAGAGCGCAACAGCTCATTAAGTGAGCAGATTGAGAGCATGGGCAGTGCGCTAAGTGCCCTCAAGCAGGATATGGTCAAGGCCAATGCTGCACGTGATGAGATGCGTGACAGAGCCATAGCCTCAAATATAAGAATAGGCGCTCTTATGTGCTCTATAGTCTCTGACTATAAAAAGAGCGAGGTTACAGCTAAAAAGAGACTTGATCTTATAAAAGACATGGCTGATAAGGATGAGAGCTATAAAGAGAGTTATAAAAAGGCAAAGGCTCAGCATGAGGCCTTTGTGCAGGATTTAAAGATGGTCTCTGATACCTATGGCTCGCTTATTGCGATGACACAGAGCAGCTATGATCTGCCTCTTGTCAAACAGCAGTTAAGTACAGCAGGCGAGTCACTGGGCGCCTTGTCTGATAACAAGATGTTTGCGCAGTTTATAAATAATTTTTATTCAGATCTGCTCTCGTACAGTAAAGATAGAAAAAAAGATCTTAAAAAGAATGAGCAAAAGTGGATTGAAGGCTGTTTTAAAACAGGCAGTGCCGCTGATAAATAGGTGTACTCATGATTAGAATAGACAGAGTTTTAAAAGACAGTTTATCAGACAGAGCATTAGCCTTAATTCCCCATCTTGAAGCTATAGGCAGGAGTTTAGGTCTTGCCTTAGGGCAGAGCTTTGCCTCACTTTTTGCAACAGCAAAGGAGGATGGTGAGTATATAAACTTTTTTGCTAAAAGCTCTGGAAATATAAGCTATACAGACTATGAGGAGCTTAAGAACACCAACAGCTCTCTTTTTGAACTATTAGAGCAAAAGTGCAGCGGTATTAAAGATTATCTGCACTCAGCCTTGTGCACTGATCCACTGCTTAATGAGCATAAAGAGAATATTATATATTTTCTTGACAATATACCAAAGCTTGCGCTTATTGAAGGGCAGCAGGTTCTTATTGTCATAGCTCAGAGCAAAGAGCAGGCTGCAGCAATAGGGGCTGCACCAGCAGCCACAGCTGCTGTTGCAGGTGGGGCAGCAGCTGCCACCTCCCATACTCTGCGTTATATTCTGACAGCGCTTTTTGCTCTGCTCCTGCTTCTTGGTGTTTTGTGGTGGCTGTTTTTAAGACCATGGCCGCTTAGTGGAGATTGCGCCAGTTTCTTTGCCGATCTGCCGCCAAAGCTTGATTATATTTCTGAACATGAGCAGCAGAAATTAGATGAGCTTAATGCCAGACTTTTAGATGCTGATACCAAGAGTTCTCAAAAGGATGATGAGATAGCTCGTTTAAATGAGGAGCTTTTAAAGAAGGAGCAGGAGGCTAAAAATAATCAGGAGGACAGGTTAAAGCACGATGAGATGCTAAAGAGCAAGGATGAGCAGATACAAAAGCTCAAAGATGATATTAAAAAGCTTGAATCTCAGGCTAAGGCCCAAAAGGTCAAGGTCACAGATCCTGCCATGGCCTCAAAGCCTAAATGCTCCGATCTTAAAAAAAGCAATAAATATCCGCGTCTTGTCATAGCCTTTGATGGCAGCGAGTCCATGCTCTCCAATGATATTGATTATACAAGGGCCCATAATAGAATAAATTTAGCCAAAAAGGCTGTATCTGATATGGTGCCTCTAATTGATAAAAGAGTAAGTATTGGTCTTGTGGAGATTAATGGCTGTCCTCTTGCCAAAAATCATGGCTTTTTTGCCTCAGATGCAAGATCTGCTCTTATCTCAAAGGTCAGAGCCATAAGTCCATACAGCTATGATGGAAAAACTCCGCTGTCATCTGGTATTTTAAATATTGCCAACAGTGTTGATGGTGTAGAGAGTGATGATGTGGGCATTTTAATCTCAGATGGTGAGGATACATGCTTTGGTGCTGAGGTGTGCTCGCTTGCAGCCTCCATACACAAGGCCAAGCCACGCCTTAAGATCCATGTGCTAAGCATTGCCCAGGATATATCCAATGTCAAATGTGTAGCTGACATTACAGGCGGTAAGATACTAGAGCCGCAGAGTGTCAGTGATTTTACTCAACAGTTAAACAATCTGTCATCTGAATTGAATCAGGGACGTATCTGCAAGGACTGATTATGCTGCATGCTTTATTAAATTCAGGCAAGATTACCCAATATAAATATATTGCCCAGGATGGTTTTGCCATCTATGAAAAGGCCAAAAGTTTCAGAGATGCTTTGATTAAAGCTCCTGAGGTAGGTCCTGCCTATGTCAAATATCTTGCTGTACCAAGTTATGATCCACTTGATAGGCATATTGACTGGTTTACCCCAAATGAAAGCCGTTCTTCTGATGGTGAGTATCAGATTGTAAAGTGGTCGGCTGCCTCTGATGATGAAAAGAGGGCTGCCTATGCCAAGCTAAAACAGCTTGAGGATGTGCTCAAGGTCTATGGCAGACGTCTTATAAGCCGTGGAGCCAGCGGTGATATGCTGGTGCTGGCGCACTTTTTAACAGGCAATCAGAAGGGCAATATACTGCCTGCCATTCATTTTCCAAATCAGGACTGCGTCTTTATTGTAGACGGCGAGCCTGTCATTACCTTCTGGGGATTTATTGAAAATGATGCAAGTATAGATATAAGTCCTTTGTCGCGTCTGTCTATGCCGCAAAGCAGGCCTCAGGCTGCAATAGCTTCGGCATCTGCATCGGCTGCAGCTGGTGCACCAAATGATAATAGCAATGAAAAAAGAGGGCATAGCTGTGCACTTTTCCCTCATTGGAAATGCTTGCTTTTAGGACTGCTGTTATTATTGCTGCTGCCGCTTTTATTATGGCTTTTATCAAAGCTCTTTAATTTTAATCTGCCGTTTTTTAATCCTGCACTGCCAGATCTGCCATCAATAAGTGCACCTGATATTAATAAAACCCCTGTGAATACAGAGGTAGCTGCTGATAAGACAGTACACAGTGCTGAGGCTGTTGATGTAACAGCACCATCAGTGCCTGTAACTTCAGCTCCTCAGGCCAATTTAGATGCACTTGATGCACCTGTAGCTAATATTCCTGATCTAAAAGAGCCTGGTGTACAAAATCCTTTAGATGCGCTTACAGGTACACAGGCAGAGACAGCTGCAGGTGACAATACCACAGAGTCTGCCTCTCCTGTAGACAGTGCAGATGCCAGCAAAAGTCCTGAGAGTCAGGATAATGTGCCTGCAGCTGATAATAATGCAGTATCGGACAAGGGCAGTGTTGCCAATGTCAATCCTTTTGCTGATGGGGCTTTGAGTATTGATCCTGCAGCTGTACAGAAGGGCGATCTGTCATCGCTCAACGGTCACTGGCAGACAAAGTCCGGTCTTATGGATATAAATTCAGGCAAGCCTTTGAATTTAAGCTATGATCATAAGGATAATGTAGGTCAGCTTACCATTACCCGTCAGGATGGAGTCAAATGCACTGTAGGCTCAAAGGCCTCAAATGATAACGGCGCTGTGTCTATAACTCCAGATGGTGCTGCTGTGTGCAAGGATAATGTCACCTATCAGATGCCTGATATTAAATGTTCACAGCAAAGTGATGGCAGTACCAGATGTTTTGGTCAGTATGACAATCAGAGTGCATTTCCAATAAGAATATTTAAGAACTAGAGGCAAAAATATGATTAAAACAGTATTAAGTATAGCAGCTGTATTTACCCTAAGTGCCTGCTCCATGAGCGCGCAGGAGTGCGATCCTTCTGTTGATAACGGTTATTTTGGCAAGATTGGCTGCACCTTCTCAGGTGCCTATTCAGATCGTGTTGCCCAAAAGCAGCTTGAAAATGACAGATTAAGACAGGAAAATGCCACTCTTGCAGCCCTTGGCGAGCAGATAGAAGATCAGAACCGTCTTCTATACGGTACTATCAATGACAGAGCAGCATCATTAGATGCCATATCTAAAACACTTGATAAGCTTGAAGCTGAGCTTAAGGCTAAAAACAAGCTTAGTGCTGAGGCCAAAGCTCAGATAGCCAATACTCAAAAGACTGTAGGCACAATGCAGAAGAACAATGGCAAAGTGCTTATAGCCAAAAGAGAGGCAGAGCTTAAAGAGCTTGAGGAGCAAAAGGCCAAGCTTACCGATATGCTGTTACTCTAGAGATAATCTGTCTGTACACAAACATATAATTTTTATATGATAAAGCACAGGCCTTTATCTTAAGCTGTGGCTTTACATAAGATGACAAGGTTTAAGAATAAAGAGGAGATAACATGGCAGTTTTAGGCAGGGGGGCAGTGTATATGCTGCTTCCGGTATTTTTGACAACAGGCTGTCTTAGCACAGACAATCAAAGCGGTCAGGTTGATCCAAGACTTGAGGAGAGCTCTTTTACACAAAGCTCATATTTTTCATCATGTCTAATAGGTGGAGCATTAGGTGCCTTTGTGGGTCTTGCTACAGCTAATGACAAGGCTACAGGTCTTTTAGTTGGCGCAGCTGGCGGCTGTGCTGCCGGTATGGGCTCCAATCTTATCTTTGATACTATACGTAAAGACTATAAGAGCAAAGAAGAGCAGTTAAATGCCACACAGCTTATGTTAAAGGCTGAAAATGAAAAGCTCTCAAACATTGTAAATCTGGCTCATGATATTCAAAAGCAGCAGCGTGAGGAGCTGGCTAAGATAGACAGGGCTGAAATGGACAGCATTAAAAGGCAGCAGGAGGTTAAAAAGCTTATAGCCGATGCCGATGCCAATATTGAAAGCCTGCGTCAGAATCTCAAGGCCACAGAGCAGATAGAGACTGACTATATACAGGTAAGAGAAAAAATTGTGGGCAAAGAGCAGTTAAGTGATGCTGAAAATAAGGCATTAAAACAGCTTGATGAGCGTATTGCCAAAACCAGGGAGCAAAATGCCATGCTGCGCAAACAGATTGACTCAATGGTGGCACAGCGCAACAGTATGCACAATGATCTAATGGTGGCATCATAGTTAATCTTAAATAAAAAGATTAAACAGGGCGCCCTGCTGTTATACAGCAGGGCGTTTTTGTACATGCGCACTTTTATCCTGCGCAAAATGAAAAAGCCACATCGCAATGATGTGGCTTTGAGTTGGTAATTCTTTAAATTACTGCTGTGTGGCCTGAATGGCTGTGATTGCAATAGTGTAGATAATGTCATCTACTAAAGCACCACGTGAGAGATCATTTACAGGCTTTCTCATACCCTGCAGCATAGGGCCGATAGATACAAGATCTGCAGATCTCTGAACAGCCTTGTACACAACGTTGCCCACCTCTAAAGATGGGAAGATAAAGACAGTGGCTTTACCTGCAACAGTTGATTTTGGAGCCTTCTGAGCTGCTACATCTTCCATAACAGCAGCATCGTACTGCAGAGGACCGTCGATGTTCAGATCAGGTCTCTTCTCCTTGGCAATACGTGTAGCCTCAACTACAGTATCAATATCAGGACCCTTGCCAGAGGTGCCGGTTGAGTAGGTTACCATGGCTACGCGTGGGTCAATACCAAAGGTCTTGGCAGTATCTGCAGACTGAATGGCAATCTCGGCAATTTCCTCTGGTTTTGGATTTGGATTGATGGCACAGTCACCAAAGACATAGACCTGCTCTGGCATCAGCATAAAGAATACTGATGATACCAGTGAGGCATTAGGGGCAGTCTTGATAATCTGCAGTGGTGGACGAATAGTATTGGCAGTAGTGTGTACAGCACCTGACACCAGACCGTCAACCTCATTGCGCTCAAGCAGCATGGTGGCCAGGGCAACATTATCCTGCAGCATCTCTAAAGCCTGCTCTGGTGTCATGCCCTTTGATTTGCGCAGCTCAACAAGACGATCTACATAGTTGCCGCGTACCTCATCAGGATCGATAAACTCAACGCCGTCATCTAAGGTTACGCCCTGTTCCTTGGCAACATTTAAGATAGTTTCCTTCTTGCCAAAGAGTACTGGTGTGGCAATACCCATCTTGGCAACCTTGGAGGCTGCACATACTGTACGTGGCTCATCACCCTCAGGCAGAGCAATTCTCTTGTGGGCGGCACGGGCCAGCTCGGTTAACTTGTAGCGGAAGGCTGCAGGTGACATGAGAGGAATGCGATCAGCATCATCCTTTACAACAGTATCTAAAATCTCATCTGTATAGTACTTGGCACCAAAGGCGGCAGCAAAGTCAATGCGCTCCTTATCATCGGCATTAATCTCAGGGGCAATAGAGCCTAAAGCCTTGACTACCTGCCATAAAGAGGCCTTGGTTGAAATAACAGTCTTGCCCTTATAGGTATTTTGTGTACCTGAGGTCAGTACTACAACACCGGCATTGGTCTTATCGCATCTGTCGGTTACAAGTACGTGGTGAGCTGCAGCGTCCATGGCATTGAAGACTAATTTGTAGACGCGAACTGAGCCATCACCCTCAAGAGTTGAGCCATCAAGCTGTGCGTTAAGATCGCAGGCGCGCAGACCATAGTTTTCCTTGGTGTATGGAATTGAGCACAGAATGTTCTCAAGTGGGCGGCTATCTGCTGAACATGAGCAGGCCTTCTTAGCTGAACAGGCATTGTCACAGCCGCAGCCAGCTAAGGTTAAAATCTTGGTACCTGAGGCATCCTTTGGAGCATTGTCATTTAATACAACAGTGCCAAGGTGGCGCTTGAGGCCGGCCTGACCGAAGTATTTTAAGGCCATTTTAACATTGTTGGCAGCCTTGCCGCAGGTGCCCATGGTTACAGTAATGATTCTTGCATCAAGAGCATGGCAGATGGCAGCGTTGAGCTCATGCTGGGCAATACCCTCAATCTGAACACCCTCAACCACAACAACACTGGCATCAGTAGCTGCAAGGAGTTTTTTGTAGTTTTCAACAACAAGCTCTAAAAGCTCAGTTTTTAGATTATCTGCAATCATCTTTCTGGCAGTACGCTTGCTAAGAGCATAGCCTTTTTCACAAACATTCTTGCAGCTCTCAACTGGACGGAAAAGCTGAGCTTTTAAACCTTTATTCTCTAAAGCTTTGACAAGACCTAAACTTGCAGGGAAGATACCTGTTGAAGCACCAACAGGAACTAGCATTACTGAATTGGCCACAATTAACTCCAATTAATTAATAATTTACACAATATAAAAAATATACTCCTATCTTATGCAAATGGCTTTAATGTTTATAAAAATAAAGCGTTAAATATATAAAAATACCATTAAAAACAATACTTTATATGCAAAAGCGCTACTA
>Reba_p2__coassemble_725_pt1 | contig 22370 bp, 15 predicted proteins | sample Reba_p2__metabat2_low_PE_042 | metagenome-assembled genome bin Reba_p2 | reverse complement strand
GTTTAAAAACTCTCTGGCACTTTCATCAGGAAAAATTCAATCACATTGATTTAGAGCAGACTCTTGATGTCTTTACACCTTTTACGCCAGATATAAATGATGATGACTATTCACTTGGCGATATGTATGCTCTAGATAGCGCTCTGACTCTAACTGCCGCCTTTGATGCCATTATTATGCACGAGGGCAATGAAGCTGAAATTGCCTCACGTACTTCTATGTCAGGTGTACTGCGCCTGGTGCAGATGGATTATGAGGATGATGTGGATGAAGATACACTGCGCGAGGATGAGCGTGTTGACAATGAGGTCAACTTTCAGGTGGCCATGTTTGAACTAATTGCCGCGGCTAAAAGAGACAGTGAGCTGGTGCACAACCTAATCCGTCTTGGTATCAATGGCTTTGTGTCAAATATTGGTATTGAGCTTGCAGATGAGCTGCACTCTCTGTGTGACGAGTATATAAGTACAGGTAAAAAAAGATCCTGATAAAATCAGGATCTTAAGTATCTTTACTGGCTATGCCCTATTTTCTGTTCAAGGCTCTGTGGGCAATGTCGCTTCTATAGAACATACCGTCAAATTTAACCTTGTTAATAAGGCTGTAGGCTCTGTCACGGGCCTGCTGTACACTCTCGCCAAGGGCGGTTACACACAGCACGCGGCCGCCTGAGGTTACAATCTGATTGTCCTTTAGAGCAGTACCGGCCTGGAAGATCTTGGTGTCACTCTCAACAGTATCAAGACCTGTGATTACATCACCTGTCTTTGGAGACTCAGGATAGTTTTGGGCTGCAAGTACTACACCTAAGGCAAAGCGTGGGTCGTATTTAACTTCCTCATTGGCAAGACCGCCCTCCTGTGTACCGCACAGACAGAGTTTGACCAGATCTGATTGCATACGCAGCATAATAGGCTGTGTCTCAGGATCGCCAAAGCGGCAGTTAAACTCAACTACTCTAGGATCGCCGTTCTTGTCAATCATTAAACCCGCATAGAGGAAACCAAAGTATGGAATGCCATCATCTCTCATGCCCTTTAATGTAGGGTTGATGATGCGCTCCATTACCTTCTTGTAAACCTCATCTGTGACACATGGGGCAGGTGAGTAGGCTCCCATGCCTCCAGTATTTGGACCTGTATCATTGTCGCCTACACGTTTGTGATCCTGTGAGGTGGCCATTGGCAGGGCATTTATAGAGTCTGACATGACAATAAATGATGCCTCCTCACCTTCCATAAACTCCTCAATCACCACAGAGGCGCCGGCATCACCAAAGGCATTATCCTCAAGCATATGCTCAACAGCATCAAGTGCCTCCTGCTCGCTCATGGCTACAACAACGCCTTTGCCTGCTGCAAGACCGTCAGCTTTGATGACAATAGGGGCTCCCTGCTGCTTTATATACTCCTTGGCCTCATTGCAGTCACTAAAGACCTTGTAGGCTGCAGTTGGGATATTGTGACGGGCTAAAAAGTCCTTGGTAAAGGATTTTGAACCCTCAAGCTGAGCTGCAGCCTTGGATGGGCCGAAAATCTTAAGACCATGGGCTTTAAAGGCATCAACCACACCTAAAACTAAAGGAGCCTCAGGGCCTACAATGGTAAGATCGATTTTCTCATCAAGGGCAAATTTAAGCAGGGCATCAATATCAGTAGCCTTGATAGGTACATTTACAACCTTGTTCTCAAGTGCTGTACCTGGATTGCCAGGGGCTACATATACAATATCTGCAAGCTCTGACATGGAGGCTCTGTAGGCAAGAGCATGCTCGCGACCGCCGTTACCGATTACTAAAACTTTCATATCTGTATAAGGCCTATCTTATATAAACTACACAAGATACAGCCCATCTCCTTTTAAAATCAAGACAAGAGCCAAAGCTCTGGTGGATAAATCAATATACGTGTCTGCATATTAAAAAAGTGTAAAAACCTCTGACAGATCAGAGGTTTTTAATTAATATTTAGTGGCGGAAGTGACGCATTCTGGTAAAGACCATGGCAATGCCATGCTCATTGGCAGCATCAATTACTTCCTGATCGCGTATTGAACCGCCTGGCTGAATAATGCACTTGATACCGGCCTTGGCTGCCTCATCAATACTGTCTCTGAACGGGAAGAAGGCATCAGAGGCCAGGCAGGCGCCCTCAAGTGATAGGGAGGCATCTGCAGCTCTTAGCTTGGCAATACGGGCAGAGAAGACACGTGAGGTCTGACCGCAGCCAATACCTACAGTCATCTTGTCCTTGGTGTAGACAATGGCATTGGATTTGGTGTACTTGCATACCTTCCAGGCAAAGAGCAGCTCATCAAGCTCATCCTTTGAAGGTTTGCACTCAGTCACTACCTCAAGATCATCAAGGGCTACAGTGGCAATGTCAGCATCCTGCACCAAAAGACCGCCGTTGACGCGCTTCATATCCATGCGCTTGTGATGCTCATCAAGTGAACCTGTCTTTAAAAGACGTATATTCTTTTTGACAGCAACAGCCTCAATGGCCTCATCTGTTACATCAGGAGCTACAATAACCTCGCAGAACTGATTGTCAACAATGGCCTTGGCTGTAGCGCCATCAAGGGTTCTGTTAAAGGCAATAATACCGCCAAAGGCTGACTCGCTGTCACAGGCAAAGGCCTTTTTGTAGGCAGTGGTCAGATCATTATCAATAGCAACACCGCAAGGATTGGCGTGTTTTACAATAACACAGCATGGGGCGTCAAATTCACGGACGCACTCAATGGCAGCATCTGTATCTGCAATATTGTTGTAAGAGAGCTCTTTGCCCTGCAGCTGCACGGCTGTGGCAATGGAGGCCTCTGAGGCATTGACATCCCTGTAGAAGGCTGCATTCTGATGAGGGTTTTCACCATAGCGCATATTCTGCAGTTTGACAAACTGCATATTTATAGTACGTGGGAAGTGACGCTGTGCACCATCGTCAATACCATAATCAGGAGCTTTAAGACCAAAGTAGTTGGCAATGGCACCGTCATAGGCTGCAGTGTGCTCATAGGCCTTGATGGCAAGATCAAAACGCATCTCATAGGTAAGGGACATATTGTTCTTATCCATGCACTCAATGATGCTGCCATAATCTGCTGCATTGACCACAATAGCTACATCCTTGTGGTTTTTGGCAGCGGCTCTGACCATTGTAGGACCGCCAATATCAATATTCTCAATGGCCTTTTCAAGTGAGCAGTTAGGATCTGAAACAGTCTTTACAAATGGATAGAGATTGACGCAGACCAGATCAATTGGCTTGATTCCATGCTCGGCCATAATGGCCTCATCTGTACCGCGACGCCCAAGAATGCCACCGTGAATCATAGGATGCAGAGTCTTTAATCTGCCATCCATCATCTCTGGGAATGTGGTGTAATCTGAAACCTCTGTTACAGCAACGCCATTTTCTTCAAGCAGTTTTGCAGTACCGCCTGTTGAGAGAATCTCAACATTGCGTTCTGCTAAAGCTCTAGCAAATTCAAGTACGCCAGTTTTGTCTGAAACACTGATTAAAGCTCTTTTAATTGGGCGAGGCTCAACCATGACCGGTTTTCTCCTGTAGATAGTCGATAAAAAAAGATGGCCTATATTTTACTATATTAAGACTACTTTTTAAGCCTTTTGCCTATATTTATCCACATCTGATTTTTAAAAAAAGTTTAATAAAGATAATATTTGTCCGGTAAACACGATAATAAAGCGCATAAGATTGGTATTTGTTGCAAGTTTGCTGGTTTTTAGGTGTAAAAATATAACAATTTTCTGTACAATCTGCTCCTGTTAGTTTTTTTAATCGCTTTTGTCATTAAAGTATTGATTAATACGGTAAGTTGTGATGAAATTTACAGCAATCAATAAGTTATAAAATTTCAGTTTTGTTATTTGCAAAAATAAAGGAAAATTTTTATGAATAAGTCACAGTTAATTGAAGAGATCGCAAAGCGTTCTGGTTTAACTCAGGCCGGCTCACGTCGTGCTTTAGATGCGCTGTTAGAGACTATTGGCGAGGCTTTAACCGAGGGTGATCGTGTACAATTAGTTGGCTTTGGTACTTTCAAGGTTACAGAACGTAAGTCACGTGAAGGCCGTAACCCTAAGACCGGTGACGTAATTCAGATTCCAGCCTCTAAGACTCCTTCATTCACAGCAGGCGCTGAATTAAAGAAGGTTGTAAACGGCCGCTAAGCCTGACTTAAATTAAAGGCGCAGTTGAGATAAACTGCCACTTTTAAGTTAAACTGATCCAGCTGTCTGCTGGATCTTTTTTTTTGCACCTTTGTTCAGAATAGGCTTTACAGTCAAACCGCTCTAAATTCTTACTAAGACCAGTCATTTTAAATACAGTTGCCACATCCATGGCTATCCTGTGTCCTTCATTTTGAGAGTGGCAGTTCACATATCTTTTAAAAGATATGAAAATAGATAATTTTTTAGTGATAAATTTTGTACAATCTAGGTATTAAAGATCTGAATTTAAATTACTTAAACAAAATTTTAGAGGTTTCATATGGCACTTCATGAATTTGCAGGTAAAAAGGCCCGTGATGAGGATCTGACCAATATCCCACGTCTGATGGCTGCCTATTATTTAAATTGTCCTGATATGGAAAATCCTGAAGAGCAGGTAAGCTTTGGTACATCAGGTCACCGTGGTACCTCACTAAATGGCTCATTTACTGAAACCCACATTCTTGCCATATCTCAGGCCATAGCCGAGTACAGAACCAAAGAGGGTATTACAGGTCCTTTATTTATCGGTATGGATACCCACGCCCTCTCAGAGGCGGCCTTAGCCACAGCCATCGAGGTTTTAGGTGCCAATGGTGTGGAGCTGCGCGTTGAAAAGGATCATGGCTATACCCCAACCCCATCTATCTCCCATGCCATTTTAACCTACAACAGGGGCCGTACTGCTGGCCTTGCCGATGGTATTGTTATCACCCCATCACACAATCCACCATGTGACGGCGGCTTTAAATACAATCCAACCGACGGCGGTCCTGCCGGTACCGAGATTACATCATGGGTACAGGACAGAGCCAATGAGCTTATTAAAAACAATTTAAACGGCGTAAAAAGAATTCCATATGCTAAGGCTATAAAACTCTCCAATGTCAAAGAACATGACATGCTAGGTGAGTATATTGACGATCTTGGCAGCGTACTTGATCTTGAGGCTATAAGTAAGTCTGGCATAAGCATTGGAGTTGATCCTCTTGGCGGCTCAGGTCTTTTCTACTGGGACAGAATTGCCGACAAGTACAAACTTAATATCAAGGTAGTAAATTACAAGGTTGATCCAACCTTCTCCTTCATGTGTCTTGATAAAGATGGCAAGATCCGTATGGACTGCTCAAGTCCGTATGCCATGGCAGGTCTTATTGCCCTTAAAGATAATTTTGATATTGCCTTTGGCAATGATCCTGACTATGACCGTCACGGTATTGTCTGCCACTCAGGTCTTATGAATCCAAATCATTATCTGTCTGCTGCCATCAACTATATCTATACCCATCGTGACAACTGGCCTGCAGGCGCCATGGTCGGCAAGACTGTAGTGTCATCCTCCATGATGAACAGGGTGGCTGAAGGTTTAGGCCGCAAAGCCTATGAAGTACCTGTAGGCTTTAAGTGGTTTGTACCTGGTCTGTTTGACGGCTCTCTGGCCTTTGGCTGTGAGGAGAGTGCCGGTGCCTCCTTCCTGCGCAAGGATGGTTCTGTCTGGACAACTGATAAAGACGGTATTATTGCAGCTTTATTATCAGCCGAGATTCTGGCAGTAACTGGCAAGGATCCTGCCGAGCACTATAAGGCACTTACAGATAAATATGGCGCACCTTTATATAACAGAGTAGATGCCCCTGCCAATGCCAAGCAGAAGGCTGTGCTCAAGAAGCTTGATCCAAAGGCAGTTGAGGCCTCAACCTTAGCCGGCGAGGAGATTGTAGAGAAGCTGACTTGCGCCTCTGGCAACGGTGCTGAGATTGGCGGTCTTAAGGTTGTAACCAAAAACGGCTGGTTTGCTGCCCGTCCATCTGGCACTGAGAACATATACAAGATTTATATGGAATCATTCAAAGATCCTGAGCATCTTGAGGCTATTGAGAAGGAGGCTACTGAGATTGTTGATGCTGCCCTTAAAAAGGCCGGTGCTTAAGGTTTATTCATAATTGAAGACAGGTGGTCAGGGTTTTTACTCTGACCATTTTTTTTGTGTAGTAAAAATTCATGATTACTTGGTAGAATTACAGCTCAAAAATGATTTTAACGGAGATGACAATGGAAAGAGCATCTAAGATAAAGCTTGTAGCCCTGGATATGGACGGTACAGTTTTAAATTCACAAAAACAGGTAGGGCCAAGAACACGTCAGGTACTAAAAAGATTAAGTGATAAAGGGGTGTATATAGTTGTAGCTACAGGCCGTCCGCCACAGGGAATTTTTAATTATGTAAAGGATTTAAGTCTTGTAAGTGACAGGGGCTATGTGGTGTGTTTCAATGGCGCAGGCATTGTCTCTTTGCCGCATGTAAACTTTGTCTACAATGAGTATTTAAATGGCACAACTCTTATGGAACTTGCAAGGATTACACATGAACATGGCTGTAAAATCCATGCCTTTAGTGTGCAGCAGGGTTTAATTTTAGAGGATGAAAACTCACCTTCCTATCGTGAGGTGCAGCACTGCAAGGTAGGTTATAAAAAAAGCAATCTTGAGCATGTGGATCCAAATGAGCATTTTTTCAAGGCCCTGGCAGTAGGTCAAAGCCATGAGCTTGATGTACTAAGAGCAAGTCTTGATGCAATGCAAAGTGATAAATACACCATTATGCGCTCTGATCCAAACTTTCTTGAATTTATTCCAGGCACATGCACCAAAGGCTCGGCTTTAACCCATCTGTGCGAGATTTTAAATATATCTATGGATAATGTTCTGGCCTTTGGTGATGCCGAAAATGATGCTGACATGCTAAAAAAGGCTGGAATTGGCGTGGCTATGGGCAATGCCGATGATACTGTCAAGGTTCTGGCCGACTATGTCACCCTCGATAATGATAATGAGGGTATAGCTGTCTTTTTAGAAAAACTCTTTGAACTAAGTTAGTTCTATGGGATTTTTCTTACAATCAAGACAGCAACTTTGGAGAATTTATGCAAGATAAGCCACATCATTCAAAATATGGAGTTGACAGTCTGCCCCTCAAACAGACCATAAGCTCCTTTTATGTACTGCTAAAGCTGTACTGGACTAAAAAAGAATCATTGATCTGCTGGATCTATCTTGGTCTTATTCTGTTACTGACAGGAGGCTCTGTCTATATTGCTACGCGTATTAATACCTGGTACAAGGAGTTCTGGGATACTATACAAAACTATGATGTGGACGGATTCTTTCATCAGCTCTCTATCTTTGCCATTCTAGCCACCATTCATGTGGTGGTTTCTGTATACAACAGTTTCCTGCGCTCCAAAATGGCCATTGAGTGGCGCCGCTATATGACAGATGTCATGGTAAGAAAATGGCTTGAAAAGGGAAGCTATTATAAAATGCAGCTGACTGACAGTAAAACTGACAACCCAGATCAGCGTATAGCCGAGGATTTAAATCTCTTTGTGGGCAATACCATAGCTCTGCTTTTAGGTGTAGGTACTGACATGGCTATGCTTGTATCCTTCTCAGTAGTGCTCTGGGGTTTATCACAAAGTGTTGATCTGACAGTCTTTGGCGGTTATGTCATCACTCTGCCAGATGGCTATTTATTTTATCTTGCTGCCATCTATGCCATACTTGGCACCATTGTCACCTTTATTTTAGGCAAGCCTCTGGTGCGCTTAAACTTTCGTCAGCAGCGGTATGAAGCTGATTTTCGTTTCTCACTCATACGCCTAAGAGAGTCAGCCGACTCCATTGCTCTTTACAAAGGTGAAAGTGAGGAGAATGAAACCTTAAAAGATCGCTTTGCCATTTTATTTAAAAACTATATACAGCTTATCAACTGCACCAAGCGTCTTGGCTTTTTAACCTTAGGCTATGCCCAGACAGCTGTAATTTTCCCGATACTTATTGCAGCGCCAATCTATTTTGCCAAGCTCATTACCATGGGTACCATTATGCAGATTACATCTGCCTTTGGTAGGGTGCACGATTCACTCTCCACCCTTATTATGAACTTTAATGCTTTAGCCTCCTGGAAGAGTGTGATTGACCGTCTCTCTCTTTTTGCCACTAGCATGGACAAGGCTGCAGCTTTAGAGTGTATTGAGGTAAAGACACATGATAAAAATGAAGTTGTCATTGACTCTTTGTGTGTCAAAAGTGTGGATGAGAGAGTTTTAATTGACAATCTGAGCCTGAACCTTGCAGGCGGCGACAGACTTTTAATTAAAGGTCAGTCAGGCTGCGGCAAGTCAACACTGATGCGCACCATAGCCGGTATCTGGCCATATGCCACAGGATCTGTTGCCATGACAGAGCACAATGATGTGCTGTTTTTATCGCAAAAGCCATATCTGCCACAGGGCAGTTTAAGACAGTGTCTTTACTATCCAAGGCCATCAGCCTTTGATGATGATCTTATAAAAGAGTATTTGACAAAGTTAAAGCTTGACCATCTTATTGATAGACTTGATAGCACTGAGCAGTGGTCACATATACTCTCACTTGGTGAGATGCAGCGTGTAGCTTTTATCCGTGCGCTTTTAAACAGACCTAAGGTGCTGTTTTTAGATGAGGCAAGCTCTGCTCTTGATGAGGATCTTGAAGCTTTATGCTACAGCCTTTTAATAGAAACACTGCCACAAAGCATTATTATCTCAGTAGGTCACAGATCATCACTTGAGATACTGCACAACAAAAAGCTGCAGCTTGACAACTGCAAGGCTGTAATAACAAATATCTAGACAGGCTTTATCACAAACCTCAGAGCAAAAGTCTGAGGCTTGTGCTTTTGAATAAAACAGATAACAGCTATAAAACAAAACCCCGCAGGTGCATGATCCGCGGGGTTTTTTAGCATCTTTTAGTATGCAGTTTTAAGATTAATTATCTTCATTTTCATAGACATTCTTGCGTCTTTGTTTGCGATAAATCTGCTGCAGATTGGCAAAGCGATTGGTAAGCTTTTCAGATGGACCGAACAGTGGTCTCTTGCCAGTAAGGAAATTGCCCTCATAATCTTTAAGTGCCCTTTCAACAAGCTTGTAAAGACCAATAACAGCAATAATATTTGGTATAACCATAAGACCGTTGAACATATCTGCAAGCTCCCAGACCAGCTCAACCTGTAAAAAGGAGCCCATCATTAAAAAGCACAGCACCATAACTGAAAAGACATTGATTATCTTATAGCCAAAGAGGAATTTGACATTCTGTGCTGCAAAGAAGTACCAGCCAATAATGGTGGTAAAGGCGGCAAAGAACAGACAGATAGCCACAAAACCAGAGCCTGCAGCACCCATACCCTTGATAAAGGCAGTCTGTGTGAGCACAATACCTGTAGAGGTGCCATCAAGAGAGCCTGTCACTAAAATCACCAGAGCAGTGGCATTTAATACAATAAAGGTATCAATAAACAGACCAACAATGGCAGCCAGGCCCTGCTCGGCAGGGTGTTTGACGCGGGCAATAGCGTGGGCATGAGGAGTTGAACCCATACCGGCCTCATTTGAAAACAAACCGCGGGCTACACCATAGCGTATGGCCTCCTTGACGCCTGCTCCTATGACACCGCCTGTGGCGGCAGTTGGATCAAAGGCTCCTACAATAATGACATTAAAGGCATGAAGCACCATATCATAATTGACAGCACAGATATAAATGGCGCCTAACACATAGACAGAGGCCATGAGCGGCACCATCTTTTCAGTAAAGCCTGCAATACGGCGAATGCCGCCAATAAAAATAAAGCCGGCCAGCAGAATAATAAACAGACCTGAGACCCAGTTTGGAATATCAAAGGCTGAGTAGAAGGCTGTGGAGATGGAATTGGCCTGTACCATGGTGCCTATAAAACCAAGGGCTATAATAATGGTAACTGCAAAAATATTGGCAAGAGATCTTGAGCCCAGGCCCTTTAAAATATAGTAGGCAGGACCGCCTGTAATATGACCTTGTTCATCCTTGGTGCGATAGAGCTGACCTAAAATGGCCTCTGCAAAAATGGTGGCCATACCAAAAAAGGCTGCAATCCACATCCAGAAAATAGCACCTGGTCCACCTAGGGCCATGGCTGTGGCCACACCTGCTAAATTGCCTGTACCTACCTGAGCTGCAATGGCTGTTGCTAGGGACTGAAATGAGGTCATACCATGATGACCTGCCTTTTCACCGTTAAGGCTCAGGGCGCCAAAGACCAGACCAAAGGCACGGCGGAACATGCGAAACTGTACAAAACCAAGTTTTACAGTAAAGAAAATGCCGGCACCTACTAAAATAGGGATAAGGCACCATGGTCCCCATAAAATGGAATTAATATCTTTAACAATAGTAGTAAGTTCGTTCATGTATTTTTTCCACAAAACTGCAGGATAAAAAAAAGCAGGTGTTATAAGGATAATTCGATAAAGTTTAGCACAAAGGTTGCACATATAAGCTATGTGCACCCTTTTGTGGCAGGATCTGTAAATGAAATGCAGACGGGGGTTTTATTTAAGATTTGTCAGCGCTTTTAGCCCTGGTCTTGGTACTTGAATTTAAAGCAGTACTGTCATCTTTTAATGTTACATTATCTTCAGTCTTATCTTCAGTCTTAGCATCTGAATCTGCATTTTCAGCGCCTATGGCATTAAGACGGCCATGGAATTTCTTTTTAAGATAGATAATACCAATAATGGCAAAGAGCAGACCAATACCCAGGTAAATAGCCTTTTGAACATCGCCTACATATTCCATCAGCAGATCAAGATTGTTGGCAAAGAAAAAGCCAAGATAGATCCACACAGGCACAGAGATAATGGCTGCAAGACCATCCATGAGAATAAAGGTGATAAAGGAGATACGGCGTGACATGCCGGCTACAAGATAGATTGGTGATCTTAAACCTGGCAGAAAACGGGCTACAAATAACAGACCCAGACCATATTGTTTGAATTTTCTTTGAATGAGTGAAAAGCGGCGCGGAGAGAGTATTTTTCTAAAGGTTCTGATGCGCTGTATTCTATAGCCAAAGATGCGGCCTAATAAAAACATGGTGCTGTCACCAATGAGCACTCCTGCCATGCCCACAGCCACCATAAAATGCGGATTGGCCAGATCAAGACCGGAGATTACGCCGCCTGATACCAAGGTTATATCCTCAGGTACAGGCAATCCAAAACCACAGAGAATCAGAATACCAAAAACTGCTATATAGCCGTAATCAGTAAAAAACTCGATCAAGAAATCTAGCATCGTCTTTCCTAAAAGCGTCAATCAGCACATTTTATTGAAAATACACAAAATTCAGTCTAGTTTAACAAAAAAATGTTGCAAATTTAAGTAAAAAGCACAGCTTTGCAAACCTTTGAGCCAACAAAACAGCAGGATGCAGGAATATGTATACTTAAGTAAAAATACTTTTTAAAGCTGCATACCTTTAAAATCCTGCTGGCGCAGTGCCTCATAGGCTAAAATGGCAACAGAGTTGGCTACATTAAGACAGCGGCTTTGTGCCATCATAGGAATTTTAAGGCGGCAGGAGCCGTCAATAAGCGTCATAACCTCATCAGGCAGGCCTGAGGTTTCACGGCCAAAAATTAAAAAGTCACCTTCATCTTCAAATTTAAAGGAGCTTGGCAACACACTGCCCTTGGTGGTGGCGGCAATGAGTCTTTTGGGACTGCAGCTTTGCATAAAGCTCTCAAAGCTTGTGTGACTTACCATATTGGCTATCTGATGATAGTCAAGTCCGGCCCTTAGCATTCTTTTATTGTCAAGAAAGAAATCAAGCGGGCCTACTATATGCAGTTTAAGACCGAAATTGGCGCTAAGACGTATAATATTTCCTGCATTCTCTGGCATCTGCGGCCTGTATAAAACTATCTGTATCATAATTATTCCTTTTCTTTCATGGGCGATTATAGCACTATTGACTTTACAGGGTGCCTGATACTTACAAATATAATGCGCACCAAGTCTTGGGCATAAGCTTTAAAACAATTTGTTTAAAAATAATGTGCTAAGGTTCTTTTCTTGGTAGAATAAGCTCTTTTATAGCGCTAGTGTTTTTAATTTTTTCTCTCTGTCTTGACGTCATACATACTATTGTCCGGCAGCTAAATCATACGTTGGAGGGGCTATGCTGTTAGGTGCTCATAATAAAAATATGGAAGCACAGGGTTTATCTTTAATCAGTAAGATTTTATTTGGTGCAAGTGTGCTTGCAGCCTTATTTATCTATTATCTGCTGCTTTCATACCGCCAGGGCGAAGCTCAGGCTCTGACAGGTGAGCTCAATCTTAACAAATCTGCACCTGCATCCTATGAAGACGGCTCTCTCTTTGGTTTTTTATTTGGATATTTTGGCGCCTTTACCTATATTCTGCCACTGTTTATAATCTACTTTGGCTATGTGCTTTTTATACGCCGTATTAATCTAAGACAGCTTGATCTGTTCTCACTGTCGCTGCGCCTTTTGGGCTTTAACCTTTTAGTTATAGGCTGCACCTCAACCTTCTCCTTTTGCTTTAATCTTGGCGAAACCGGAGGTGGCGGCATTTTAGGCGACTTTTTAAATATTATGTTCAAAGCCTTTGCCCCAGGCGCCATGGGAACCATTGTCTCCATACTTATAGTGCTTACAGGTTTAAGCCTTTTTGTCGCTATGTCCCCTCTGGCTCTTATAGATAAAATAGGCGCCACCATTACCTCGCTCTTTACCAAAAAGGATAAAAGCACACAGGAGACCAAGAGCCAAGAGCCTATTATTGCTACAGCTGAGAAAAAGGATGCTGACAGACATACCATTGCCAATGTTTTAGACGGCAAGGGGGCCATTCCAAGCTTTAAGGGCAAGATCAGTAAAAAAGAGCTTGAGGCTCAAAGTGCCCATGGCGGCTCTTTTGGCAAACGCAAGGAGCCTGTATTTGACAGTGAGCAGCAAAGCCCATCAACCATTGTTGCAGATAACAGCCCTAATGCACCAAAGGCAGTACAGATACAGCCTATAGAGATAAATGACAGTCAGACACAGACAGCTTTAGGTACAGATACTGCAGAGGCAGCGCCTGAGAGCGCCTTTGCACCACAGACACAGAGTTTGGCACATGATGCTGTGCAGGATGAGAGTCCGCAGTATATATCACCACGCTCCTTTGACAGAGCAGATACAGATTACACTGCAGATGACAGTGCTCCTAGTACCTTTGTTAGAGACAATACTGTATCTGACACTCCATCAGAGTCACTCTCAGATGATGAGGTTCATACCATTATCTTTGACAGAGAAGAGATTTTGCGTCAAAAGGCTCTTGAGGAAGAGGCCCGCAGAGAGGCAAAGCGCCTTGAGCTTGAGCGTGAGGAGGCAGAGCGCGCAAGAGCATATCAGGATGAAAATCCTTTATATAACGCAGATGAGAAAGACGATGAGGTGCACTCAATCATAACTGATCGCTCTGAGCTTACCAACTATCTGATAAGACAGGGTCAGGAACAGGGTAAAGAAGTAACAGATGAAAGAGCAGATGAGCCATATGAAGATGATGGCAGACCTAGCACCATTATCACAGATCGCAGTGCCTATATGCAGGCAATGGCCCAGGCTCAGCAGGCTCAGATACAGCAGCCACAGCCTCAGTACGCATCAGGTGCAGATCAGAGCTCTGATGGTTCTGCAAATGTACAGTCAGGTACAAACGAGGATGTAAGATACAGCTCTGATCCATATGATAATGAGCCATCTTCTTATGAGCCTGAACAGCACCTGTCACAGGATACTGTCTCTTATGATATGTCAGAGCGTTCTGTATATGACAGTCAGCCACAGCAGTCACAGGATCAAGACCAGCTGCAGCCACAGCAGACAATGCACCAAGGCGCAGATTATGTAGCATCGCAAGAGAACAGAGCAGATACACAGCAGGACATTGAGCGTCCCGATTGCGCCTATATTCAAAGCGGCAGTGAGGGTATACCTTCATACAGCGATGTGCAAAAGAGCTTTGGTTTTGTCGATGAGAATGCCTCCTACGTTGACAATGTCATATCCTTTGATGATGTCAATGAAGAGAGCACACAGCGCGGCTATGAGGTAGGGGACAGATTAACCTCATCTTTTGAGCAGGTAAAAGAAGAGAACGATGGTCATGCTCTGCAAAAGGACAGACAGACCATATCTGAAAAGGATGCTGCCTATGACTATGGCAGAGCCAGCCGCGGCGTATTTTCAAAAGATGAGAGCAGCGCTGCTGAAGATAAGGAAAGAGAGAACAACACTCAAAGCACAGGTACTGTAAATCTGTCGCAGAGCTATTCACCGCTGTCATCCTTTGCCGCCACATCAAGCATGGATTATTCAATGCCAGGCAGCAGCTATGCTCAAAGTGAGCATACGGTATACAGCTATGCTCAGAGTCAGGCTCCTGTGACCAATGTTAAAGCTCAGAGTTCTCAGGCAGAGCAGACACAGGTCTCAGAGAGCGGTTATACACAGTTTGCAGGTACAGCTCAGGAGACTCAGAGCACTCAGGAGCAGGGCTATGAGAGTGTCAGTGCCGATGACAGATCTATTGGCAACAACTCAGATTATAAAGAGGGCTTTGTTGAGCAGAACAGCTCTGGCAACAATTACCCTTCATATATGCAGGATTCAAGAGTAGGCGGCAACGAGAGTTTTGGCACCAAGGGTGTGGTGTTCAAATCCAATGTGGTAACAGCTCCAAATACTGTATATGGCAGCTGGCGTCCTGACATTGAGCTTCTGACCCCATCTCCTGTACAGGAGGATGCTGATGTCAACTCCTTAAATGAGATGGCCAGCAAGATAAATCAGGTTTTAAGTTCCTTTGGCGTCAAGGCCAAGGTTGAGCGCTATATTACAGGTCCTGTTATTACCCGCTATGAGCTCTCTCTGGCCCCTGGCATCAAATCATCAGCTATCTCATCACTGTCAGTTGATCTGAGCCGTTCGCTTATGGTGCAGACTGTGCGTGTTATTGATGTAATTCCAGGTACAGCCTTTGTGGGCATTGAGGTGCCAAATAAATCACGCAAGCTTATAACCCTTTATGATGTGGCCTGCAAGGATGATTTTGCACAGAGCGACTGCAAACTGCCTTTATGTCTTGGATGCTCGGTTACAGGCACACCTGTAGTAGTTGATCTGGTCAAGGCTCCGCACCTTTTAGTTGCAGGTACCACAGGCTCTGGTAAGTCTGCAGGTTTAAATGCCATGTTAGTGTCCATGCTGCTTAAAAAATCACCAGAGGAGCTAAGATTAATCTTAATTGATCCAAAGCGTGTGGAATTTTCCTTATACAACAATCTGCCACATCTTATTACACCTATTATCTCTGATGTGGCTGACAAGGCGGCTGCTGCTCTGCGCTGGTGTGTGGAGGAGATGGAAAGACGCTATCAGTTGATTGAAACCAATGAAGTGCGCAAGCTTGATGAGTACAATGACAAGATAAGACAGGCTCAGGAGCGTGGCGAGGTCATCTATGACAAGTCATGGACAGCCGATATGGGTGGCGAGCCTCCTGTACTCAAACCTCTGCCGCTATTAGTTGTGGTTATTGAAGAGTATGCCGATCTTGTAGCTCAGACCTCAGGTGGCAGAAAGAAAAATGAAAACTCACCTGAGCAGTATATTAACAGACTGGCAGCCAAGGCCCGTGCCGCCGGCATTCACCTTATTCTTGCCACACAGTCACCACGCTCTGATGTGCTAACCGGTGTGATTAAAAACAATATTCCGGCCCGTATTGCCTTTACAGTACAGAGCCTTGTGGACTCACGTGTTATTCTGGATGAGGGCGGTGCTGAAAAACTGCTTGGCAATGGTGATATGCTCTGTAAGTTTACCTCCATCAATCAGGGTGTATCCTTTAGATGTCATGGCGCCTTTGTATGCAACTCTGATGTTGATGCCGTGGTACAGTCCTGGCGTGAGCATGGTGAGATTGAGTATATTGACGATGTTACAGAAGAGCTTGTCGAGGAGAGCGAAGGTGGCGAGGAGAAGGCCACCGGCAAGCGCGATGCCAAGCTTGAGGAGGCTGCAGCCTTTGCTCTTGACTACTATGCAAGAAATCAGAAATATCCGCCAATCAGTGATTTTCAGATTAAGCTTGGAGTGGGTTATCCAAGAGCTAAAAAGATCCACATGCAGCTGCAAAATGAGGGCATTATCAATTAAATGCGCTGTGTAAAAACCACTTTTAGAGATTTTTTTTACAGTAATATGCCTATTAATGATATGCTAAACGGACTTTAATTTAACAACAGGAGTATTTTATGTCAGATACAGAATTTGAGGCTCTTATTGCCAAGGCCAAGACAGAGATTCTTTCTTACTATGCATCAAAGAACGAGTTCATCGATTATGATGTTTTAAAAGAGAAGCTTGGCACTGACGATGAAGTTTTCTGCAAGGTGTTAAAGGCTCTGGCCGAGACTGATGAGCAGGGTGCGCAGGAGACTGAGAGTGAAGGCGGCTGCGGCTGTGGCTGTCAGTGCTCAGGCGAATAGCACTTTTTTATAGTATTTACCTAAAATACTTTTTATCTGTCACCTCGGAGAGAAATTATGTGCAGATTGTGGCTTTTAATGATGATTTTTGTGTCATGTCTTACACATGCATCAGTAAATGATGATCTGTATAAAGCACTAAGTATGCAAAAGGCCTTTAGTGCCGACTTTTCTCAGCAGGTGACAGATAGTAAGCACAAGATTATTGCCACATCCAAAGGCAGCGTGGCCTTTGACCGACTGACACCTGGATTTTTAATGCACACAACAGATCCAGATGAAAGCGTGATTATGTATAAAAAAGATGGCATTTATTTTTATGATGCCTTTTTAAATCAGCTGACCATAAGCCCGGTTCAGGCTTTTTTAAACTCACCTTTTGCGCTGATACTTATCAGTGATAAAAAGGAGCTTGATGACTATAGTATCAAGTATAAAGATGGCAGCTATACACTGATTCCCAAAAAGAAAAACGCTGATATCAAATCCTTTAGCCTGCGCTTTGATGACAATGTGCTAAAGCAGGTACAGGCCCATATGACAAGTGATGATATCAGTATTTATGATTTTATTAATATTAAAGACAGTGTTGATATCAGCGCTCTTGACTATGCCTTTCCTGATGATGCCGAGATAGCTGATGACAGATGATCTTTTTGCTGCCCTTGATCTGCAGATGCATGAGCAACAAGAGCAGATGGAAAGTTCCGATACTGCCTATGATGCCTTTGCCCCTCTTGCCTCAAGGCTCAGACCTGCAAATTTAGATGAATATATAGGGCAGTCCCATCTTGTAGGCAAGGGCCGTCCTCTGTATGAGGCTCTTGCCCATAAAAGCTGTTATTCCATGATACTCTGGGGGCCGCCTGGTGTGGGTAAAACCACGCTGGCTCTTATCATAGCTAAAGCCACCGATGCCTATCTTGAGAAAATCTCGGCTGTGACCTCTGGTATCAAGGATATACGTGAGGCTATAGACAAGGCCATAAAACGCCGCGCCCTTGGCAGGCGTACCGTACTTTTTGTCGATGAGGTGCACCGCTTTAATAAATCACAGCAGGATGCCTTTTTACCGCATATTGAAAATGGCACTGTTATCTTTATAGGTGCCACTACAGAAAATCCATCCTTTGAGGTTAACAAGGCTCTTTTGTCACGCGCGAGGGTCTACGTTTTAAAAAAACTTCAGAGCAGTGATTTAAACAGACTTATAGATCTGGCACTTACTAAAAAAGAAGGTCTTTTAGATAAGAATTTAAAGCTTGATGACAAGGTGCGTGAGGCTTTAATTGAGCTTAGCGGTGGTGATGCGCGTCATCTTTTAAATATACTTGAGATGAGTGCCGATCTGGCTGTAACTCAGGATGATGGCTCGCATCTTTTAACTGTATCTATGGTAGGTGCAGTGGCAGGGCAGAGACCTGTAAGTTATGATAAAGGCGGGGATAGTTTTTATGAGCTTATCTCAGCTTTTCACAAATCAGTGCGCGGCTCGGCCCCTGATGCAGCTTTGTACTGGATGGCCCGTATGTTCAGCGCAGGGTGCGATCCTCTGTATGTGGCCCGCCGTCTTCTGGCTATTGCCACAGAGGATGTGGGGCTTGCCGATCCTAAGGCCATGGGTATTGCGCTTAATGCCTATGATATATACAAAAGGGTGGGGGATGCAGAAGGGCTCAGAGCTATTGCCGAGGCTGCAGTCTATCTGTCACTGGCTCCTAAAAGTAATTCTTTGTACAGAGCCTTTAATCAGGCTATGGAAGATGCTAAAAATCTGCCTGATTATGATGTGCCTATGTATCTGCGCAATGCTCCTACAGCTTTAATGGAAAAACTTGGCTATAAAGAGGGCTACAGATATGCCCATGACTATGAGGGCGGCTATGCTGCAGCTGAGTGCTTTATGCCAGAAAAGCTTGACGGACGTGTCTACTACAGACCGTCTGACCGAGGCTTTGAGATAAAAATTGCTGAGAAAATTGCCTATCTTAAGGGCCGAGATGAGCGTGAGAGTGACAGACGCTACAGCAAGGAGCATGCACAAAAGGCTATGGCGGCTTTAAAGGCGCGCGGCATTGACAATGACATGTAGATGACATCTAAATGACATGTTAAAGATATGCTCTTAAGACCTGTCTTAAAACACTGAACGAACGCTCTTGTCAATAATCTATAAGCTCTTTTGTAAGATCATATTGAGCGCATAATATGCATGGAATTTCTTATGCCTGCCTTATGTTAGTCAGCAAATTGGTGTGTATATGCCCTTTTTAACGCAATAGGGACAAGAAATCTAAATTGTAAAGTTATGTGGCTTTTGATAAAATCTAGGCTGAAAATTTTATTGTTTTTTTACAAATAAGTCATATGGCACATAAGTTATGCTAGATCCAAAATATATCCGTGGCGATATTCAAGAGGCCAGCGAGCGCCTAGCCACAAGAAAGTTTATCCTAGATACCAGCACATTACAGGAGCTTGAGGTCAAAAGAAAAGATCTCATGGTTAAAACTCAGGATCTTCAGGCAGCGCGTAATTCATTATCCAAGTCCATAGGTCTGGCCATAAAGGAAGGCAAGGATGTCAGCGCCATCAAGGCCCAGGTGGCATCTATCGGCGATGAGCTTGATGTTGTAAAAAAAGAGCAGGATGCTGTACTGCAGCAGATTAAGGATATTTCTCTGACTATTCCTAATCTGCCAGATGCCTCAGTTCCTGTAGGTCCAGATGAGAGTGCCAATGTTGAGGTACGCCGCGTCGGCACCCCACGCACTTTTGATTTTGAGATAAAAGATCACGTAGCCATTGGCGAGGGCCTTGGAATGCTTGATTTTAACAACGCCAGAAAGATTTCAGGTGCCCGTTTTGCCCTGATGACAGGTCCAATCTGTGCTCTGCACAGAGCCTTAGTGCAGCTTATGATTGATCTGCACACCAAAGAGCAGGGTTATACCGAGGTCTATGTACCTTATCTTGTAAACCTAGATTCACTCTATGGTACAGGTCAGATGCCTAAATTTGGCGAGGATCTGTTCCACACCTCATTAAACGGCGATGCCGACGGCGATGATGTAAACCGTCATTTCTGCCTCATTCCAACTGCTGAAGTGCCTCTTACCAATATGGCTCGCGATGAGATCTTCAAAGAAGAGGAGCTGCCGATAAAATTAACAGCTCACACTCCATGCTTTAGATCAGAGGCAGGCTCTGCAGGCAAAGATACACGCGGTCTTATCCGTATGCATCAGTTTGACAAGGTTGAGATGGTGCAGCTGGTAAAACCTGAGGATTCATTTGAGGCTTTAGAGCAGCTTACAGCAGATGCTGAATCTGTATTAAAAGCCCTTGAGCTTCCATACCGTGTCATAACTCTGTGCACAGGTGATATGGGCTTTAGCTCTGCCAAGACCTACGATCTTGAGGTATGGCTGCCGGCTCAGAATACCTACAGAGAGATTTCATCCTGCTCCAACTGCACTGACTTCCAGGCCCGCCGTATGCAGGCCCGTGTGCGCCGCAAGGATGGCAAGATTGAACTTCTGCACACTCTAAACGGCTCAGGTCTTGCTGTTGGCCGTACATTAGTTGCCGTACTTGAGAACTATCAGAATGCCGACGGCTCTGTAACTGTTCCTAAGGTACTGCGTCCTTACCTTGGTGGTCTTGAAGTTATTGCGTGTAACAAAAAATGCTTACAGCTGCAGATTATGTCATTTTAGCGATAATTGCTATCAGTGCTCTGCTTTCGGTACTTCGAGGCTTTGTACGTGAGGCAATATCGCTTTTGGCCTGGGTCAGTGCCTTTATGGTCACAGGTAATTTTTATAAGGATCTGTCACGAAAGCTGACCTATTTTGAGGATGATTTTGTACGCAATGTGTTGGCTATTATCATCCTTTTTGTGTCAACGCTTTTTGTTGTGGGCATGTGCGGCAATATGATACGCAATCTGCTCAACAAGGCTGGCCTTTCTGGTACAGACAGGCTTTTGGGTATAGCCTTTGGCGTAGTGCGCGGAATTTTAATAGTCTGCGCTATGCTGGCTTTTTTACAGATACTCTATAAGCTGCATATTCTAACCTTTATCGAGCAGGAAACATGGTATGTAAACTCTGTCCTGATTCCTGAGCTCATGCGTATTGTAACCTGGTTCTTTAGCTATCTTGGAACCTCTTAAGGAGCAAATAAAAATGTGTGGAATAGTTGGAATGGTTGCGACCTCTCCTGTAAATCTGTCTCTTTACGATGCGCTGAGAGTATTGCAGCACCGCGGTCAGGATGCGGCAGGTATTATTACCATTGACGGCGGCAACTTCAGACAGAGGAAGGCCAATGGTCTTGTAGCTGATGTCTTTGAGCAAAAGCACATGGCCAGATTAAAGGGCAATATAGGTATAGGTCATGTCAGATATCCAACTGCAGGTTCATCCTCTGCAGCCGAGGCCCAGCCTTTTTATGTCAACTCACCTTATGGTATAGCTCTTGCCCACAATGGAAACCTGACCAATGCCCGTGAGCTTAAGAAAAAATGTGACAGCGTCCACCGTCATGTTAATACCTCATCTGACAGTGAAATGCTGCTCAATATTTTAGCCTGGAAGCTCTCTGATATAAAAAGTGCTGTACCAAGCCCTGAGGAGATCTTCACTGCCATCAAAGGTGTCAATGCTGAAATACGTGGCGCCTATGCTGTAGTGGCTTTAATTATTGGTGTAGGCCTGATTGCCTTTAGAGATCCAAATGGTATACGTCCTTTAGTACTTGGCAAAAGAGTTGATGACAACGGCAAGGATGAGTACATGGTGGCCTCTGAGTCTGTAGCTCTTGATGTGGACAATTTCAAGCTGGTGCGTGATATTGCCCCGGGCGAGGCTGTCTTTATCAGCAATGACGGCAAGCTCTATAGTGATATCTGTGCCAGTGAAACCAAACTGTGCTCATGCATTTTTGAGTATGTCTATTTTGCCCGTCCAGATTCAATTTTAGATGGTGTGTCTGTCTATGCCTCACGTGTGCGCATGGGTACCAAGCTTGCCAACAAGATTATGCGTGAATATGCCCATCTTGATATTGATGTGGTTATTCCAATTCCCGAGACTTCATCAGATATTGCTGTACAGATTGCAAGAATTTTAGGCAAACCTTACCGCCAGGGCTTTGTTAAAAACCGCTATATAGGCCGTACATTTATTATGCCAGGCCAGAAACAGCGTAAAAAATCTGTACGCAACAAGTTAAATCCTATTCCTGCCGAGTTTAAGGATAAGCGTGTATTATTGGTTGATGATTCAATTGTACGCGGCACCACCTCGGAGCAGATTGTGGATATGGCCCGCGATGCAGGTGCCAAGGCTATCTACTTTGCCTCAGCAGCCCCTGAGATACGTTATCCAAACGTCTATGGCATTGATATGCCTACCCGTCAGGAGCTTATTGCCTATGGCAGAAACAATGATGAGATCTGCAAGCAGATCCATGCCGATGCTCTTATCTTCCAGTCTCTTGAGGATCTGTGCGATGCTGTACGCGAGGAGAATCCTGCTCTTAAAGAGTTTGAAACCTCGGTGTTCAACGGCACCTATATAACAGGCGATGTGGATGAGGAGTATTTTAAATATCTTGAAGAGCAGCGCTCAGATGATGCTAAAGCTGACAAGGCCTGGCAGGACAGCGCCAATCTTGAGCTGTATAACGT
>Reba_p2__coassemble_660_pt1 | contig 24314 bp, 19 predicted proteins | sample Reba_p2__metabat2_low_PE_042 | metagenome-assembled genome bin Reba_p2 | reverse complement strand
TAAAACCCCCATATAAATGCCGTAAGCTTCAAAAAATTATGCTGCAGACATATTGTGTAAAATTATGCGCTACAACATGCTTTACTTGTTAAACCTAAAGTGCCCCTTCTTATCTTCCGTATAGCTATGTTTTCTTGTTATCTTTTTTACTAGAGAGTCGTAACAAACCTATGTCATGTCTTTTACTTATATACAATGGTCTAATCTTTACCTTCAATATGCACATAAACCACTAATTTTTATCAATTTTTACTATTTATCAGTTTTTTATGTTTAAAATAGCCGCGGTTTTAAATCTCCACACTATATTATATGTCAGTAATTATACGTAGACTGCCTCAATCCTTTGGCAACAGCCCCAAAATGGATTTACATCTTCCGGGCGATGCCAAAGAGGTTGTTATGCACTGCTGCTGTGCTCCATGCGCAGGAGCTGTTTTAGAATGCTTCAAAGCAAATGATATAAGTCCTGTTGTCTTTTTCTACAACCCAAACATTCATCCTTTAGATGAGTATGAAAAGCGTCGTGATGAACTTATTTCACTCTGTTCGCTTTTAAACTTTGAGGTTGTTGTGGGAGACTATGACACCAAGACCTGGTTTGAGAAGATTAAAGGACTTGAAAATGAACCAGAGCGCGGTGCCAGATGCACTGTATGCTTTACTCACCGTCTGACTGTAACTGCACTTTTTGCCAAAGAGCGCGGAATCAATCTTTTCACCTCAACTCTTGCCACATCAAGATGGAAGAATAAAAAGCAGGTAGATCACTGTGGTCAGGAGGCGCAAAATGCCGTTGAGGGTTCAATCTACTGGGATCAGGACTGGCGTAAACAGGGTCTGGTCGGCAGACGCTATGAGCTTGTCAAAGAGTTTGATTTCTATAACCAGCAGTACTGCGGCTGCGTCTATTCACAGGAAGGAACACAGTACGTAAGAAATGTACTTGTAGACAACACCCCTCGTGATAAATAATATAAAGGCTCTCAGGTGAGAGCCTCTTCTATCTCTAACTATTTTTATAAGTTAAGCACCATATCTTTCTCTGTACTCATGCATATCATCTTTAAATACGCCAAGAGTCTCATCCTGCTCAATGTAGGTTAGTAGATCATCAAATGTAATAATTGACACAACATCAATACCTAATGAGCTCTTCACCTCATCAATGGCACTCTGCTCACCCTGCCCCTTTTCCTGTCTGTTAAGCGCAATTACGGCAGCCTTAAAGGTTGATCCTGTGCTCTTGATGATGTTGTATGACTCTCTTATGGCAGTACCTGCTGTAATTACATCATCAATCAGAACGACATTGCCACAGAGCTTGGCACCTACAAGATTGCCGCCTTCACCATGATCCTTGGCCTCTTTACGGTTAAAGCACCATGGCTTGTTGATATTGTGTTCTGATGAGAGTGCCATAGCCGTGGCACAGGCAAGTGGAATACCCTTATATGCAGGGCCAAAGAGCATATCATAATCAATATCAGCATTGATAAGAGCCTGTGCATAGCAGGATCCTAAAGTTGCCAGATCCTCACCAGTACAGAACAGTCCGGCATTGAAAAAATAAGGGGAAGTACGCCCTGACTTGAGCACAAAACTTCCAAACTTTAATACACCTTTTTCAAGAGAAAGATCTATGAACTTTTTTTGGTATTCCTGCATACAAACCTCAGCATGGTTTAAATAAATTTACCTCACAATTCTAGCAAATAATAACTGCTATTTATATAAGCTCCAAATATCAAGCAAAGTACGATAGAGGTAGTGTTTGATATAATTATTAATATTTATCTTATTGATTTTTCGATGTTTTTTAAATAGAAAATTATCTCAATATTAGTCGTTTATGCCACTTCATTTTGTTATAATGTGCCATCATTTTATATAGAGACTCGCAATGCAAATTATTAAACGTTCAGGAACTCAGGAAGAGTTCAATCCCCAAAAAATCGAAACCGCTATTTATAAATCATTTAAAAGTATAGGTGAAGAGGCCTCTGCTGAAAAACTGCAGGATATAGTTGCAGACATTACCAAGAAATTACAGAGCGCACCTATAAATACTGTTGAATCAATTCAGGACACTGTTGAAGAGGCATTGATGTCAAAAGGCTTCTTCTCTGCTGCCAAGAGTTTTATTATTTACAGACAAAAACGTTCTGAACTACGTACTTTGCGTATAGCTCTTGTCACCGCAACCGGTGATGTTACTCTTGGAAGTGTGCTTGAATCTATACAGCGTGATTTTACAGAAATTGAATACTCTCTGTCAGTATTAAGCTCAAAGTTTATTTCCCTGTCCAAGCCTTCATCTTCAGTCAATGAACAGCTCTCATCACTGATCAAGGCAGCAGTAGAATTGACAACACAGACAGCTCCTAAATTTGAAATGATTGCGGGCCGTCTGCTGTCACATAAATTCCATTTAAATCTTAAAGCACAGGAAGATAAATTAAATTTAAAAACCTTCTATGACAAAATTCTCTATCTGGTAAATGAAGGTCTGTACGGCGAATACATACTCAAGAGCTACAGCAAGGAAGATATAGTAAAGGCTCACAGCTTCATCCGTCCTGAGCGCGATCATCTGTTTACCTATGCAGGTTTAGATCTGCTGATAAAGCGCTATGTTATCTGCAATCATCAGCATGTACCGCTTGAGACACCGCAGGAGATGTTCCTTGGTATTGCCATGCACCTTGCCATGAACGAAAAGACCAACCGTCTATCATGGGTGCAGCGCTTTTACAATATGCTTTCAAAAATGGAAGTTACAATGGCAACACCAACTCTTGCCAATGCAAGAAAGCCATATCATCAGCTCTCATCATGCTTTATAGATACTGTGCCAGACAGCCTTACAGGCATTTACAGATCGCTAGATAACTTCGCTCAGGTCAGCAAGTTCGGCGGCGGTATGGGTCTGTATTTTGGAAAAGTCCGCGCCATGGGAAGTGCCATACGTGGCTTTGAAGGCGCGGCCGGAGGTATCATACGCTGGATCAAGCTTGTAAACGATACAGCCGTAGCTGTAGATCAGTTAGGTGTAAGACAGGGCGCTGTTGCTGTCTATCTTGATATGTGGCACAGAGATCTGCCAGAGTTTTTACAGCTTAGAACCAATAACGGCGATGACAGAATGAAGGCCCATGACATATTCCCTGCAATATGTGTCCCAGACTTCTTCTGGCGTCAGGTGCAGGATAATATTGATGGTACATGGTATCTGATGTGCCCTTATGAAATCCACAAGATCAAGGGCTATCACCTGGAGGATTTCTTTGGCCACGAGTTTGAAAGCCGTTATCTTGACTGTGTGCACGACAGCCGTATTGTCAAACGCCAGATTTTAATCAAGGATCTGGTACGTCTTATTCTAAAATCAGCTGTTGAGACAGGAACTCCTTTTATATTTAACCGAGATCTGGTGAATGGTGCCAATCCAAATTCACATGTTGGTAACATCTACTCATCCAATCTGTGTACTGAAATTGCCCAGAATATGTCATGCATTGAGACTATAGGCAAAGAAGTTGTAACAGAAGATGGCGTGGTTAAGGTTGTCACCACCGCAAAGCCTGGTGATTTTGTAGTATGTAATCTGGCCTCACTCGTTCTGGGCCGCATCAATGTAGATGATATTGAATATCTTGATAATATTGTCGAGACAGCTGTACGTGCGCTTGATAATGTTATTGATCTTAACTTCTATCCTACACCATATGCCAAGCTGACCAATCACAAATACAGAAGTATAGGTCTTGGAATTTCAGGCTATCATCATCTGCTTGCCAAACAGAATATCAAGTGGGAGAGCGATGAGCATCTGACCTATGTAGACAAGCTCTTTGAGCGCATCAACTTTGCTGCCATTAAGGCAAGCTCAGCTATAGCTGCAGAAAAAGGCGCTTACTCTGTCTTTGAAGGCTCTGACTGGCAGACAGGAAGCTACTTCACCAAGCGCAACTATTCATCACCTAAGTGGGTTGCACTTGCCAAATCTGTAGCTACTCAGGGTATGCGTAATGCCTATCTGCTGGCTGTAGCCCCTACCTCCTCAACCAGTATTATCGCAGGAACCACTGCAGGTATCGATCCTGTGATGAATAAGTATTTCCTTGAAGAGAAGAAGGGCTCTATGCTGCCACGTGTTGCTCCTGATCTGTCACAGAACACCTGGTGGCTGTACAAAAATGCACATAATATTGACCAGAGTTATTCAGTACGTGCCTGTGGTGTCCGTCAGAGACATATTGATCAGGCTCAGAGTATGAACCTGTATATAACTAATGACTATACTATGCGTCAGGTGTTAAACTTGTATCTTTTAGCATGGCAGAGCGGTGTCAAAACTATATACTACGTACGCTCCAAAGCACTTGAAGTTCAAGAATGTGAATCCTGTGCATCATAGGTTTTATTATGAGTGATATTTTAATAAAGAAGAAACTGTTCAACCCCGCAGGTGACACCGATGTGCGCAACTGGCGCATGATCGGTGGCAATACTACTAATCTTAATGATTTTAACAATATGAAATATTCATGGGCCTCTGACTGGTACAGACAGGCCATGAACAATTTCTGGATACCCGAAGAGATTAATTTAGCACAGGATTTTAAAGATTATCCTCATCTTGATAAGGAAGAGAAAGAAGCTTATGACAAGATTCTGTCATTTTTAGTGTTTCTTGATTCCATTCAGACAGCCAATCTGCCGCGTATAGCAGAATATATCACTGTAAGTGAGGTCAACCTGTGTCTGTCAATTCAGACATTTCAGGAGTGTATTCACTCTCAAAGCTACAGCTATATGTTAGATTCAATCTGCAAGCCAGATGAGAGAAACAATATTCTGTATCAGTGGAAGGATGATGAACACCTTATGCGCCGTAATACCTTTATCGGCTCTTTGTATAATGAATTCCAGGAGCATCAGGATGCGCACACCTTCTTAAAGGTGCTCATGGCCAACTATATTCTTGAGGGCATCTATTTTTACTCAGGATTTTCATTCTTTTATAACTTATCAAGAAATGGAAAAATGCCTGGTTCTGCTCAGGAAATACGTTATATCAACCGCGATGAAAACACCCATCTGTGGCTGTTTAGAAATATAATCAAAGAGCTGCAGAAGGAAAACCCAGAACTCTTTACCAAAGAAACCATAGAAGAGCTCAAGCAGATGATGCTTGAGGGTATTTCACAGGAAATTGCCTGGGGCCACTATGTTATTGGCGACAAGATCAAGGGACTTAACTGTGAAATGATTACCGACTATATCAACTATCTGGGCAATCTGCGCTGGATGGGTCTTGGCTTTGAGTCACTTGATCCAAAGTATGAAACAGAGCCAGAGTCAATGTCATGGGTAAGTCAGTACTCAAATGCCAATATGGTAAAGACCGACTTCTTTGAAGCACGCTCTACAGCCTATGCCAAGAGCACTGCTCTTATTGATGATCTCTAAATAAGGAATTTGATATGCCTTCAGTAAAAAGTATGACAGCTTTTGCTTCTGTACGTCAGAAAGCTCAGTTTGGAACTTTTGGACTGGATCTTAAGTCTGTAAATAACAGGTATCTTGAAATCTACTGCAAAATACCTGATAACATGCGCTTTCTGGAGGCAGAGCTCAGAGATAAAATCAGACAGCGCAATCTGCGTGGCAAATTTGAATTAATTGTTACCTTTCAGGAAAATGATGATTTAGCGCTATGCATTAATGACAAGGCTTTAGATGAAGTAATATCTGTCATCAACAACATTAGCGCCAAGGCACAAAACATAAGTACCTCAGCTGTCGATGTGCTTAATATGCCTGGTGTTATGCAAAAAAGTGAAGATATTATGTCAGATACAGGCTCTGCCATTCTCAGTGCCTTTGACCTTTTATTAAATGACTTTGATGAAAGCAAGAAGGCTGAAGGTTCCCGCCTTAGCTCTGTAATACTGCAAAAGGTAGAGGCCATAAGAGAACAGCTTGTTCCAATAAAAAGTGTTTTAGACTCCCTAGTTAAGATTCAAAGAGAAAAGCTTACTGAAAAAATAGCTCAGCTTAAGGTTGATCTTGATCCTGAAAGACTTGAAGGTGAAATTGCCCTTTTAGCCCAAAAATCTGATATTGCCGAGGAGTATGACCGTCTGCAGTCCCATCTTAGTGCCGTTGAAGATATTCTAAAGCGCGGCGGTGAGTGTGGCAAACGCCTTGATTTTATGATGCAGGAGTTAAACCGCGAGAGCAACACCATGGCCTCAAAGGCCAGCAGTCTTGATATTACCAAGACCGCTGTTGAGCTTAAGGTGCTCATTGAACAGATGCGCGAGCAGGTTCAGAACCTGGAATAACATCAGCCTACAATACTGTCAGCACGCGAAAGTGCAAGCAGATTTTTAAACATCTTTACAAACAGTCTTGGAACACCTGCTGCTCCAGACTGTGCCATAGCCTCCATCACCTCAAGAGCCAGTCCTGGTTTGGTTTTCTTCTTTATAGCCATATCAATGATTTTATCCTGACTTAAATTGCGCAGTGATTTCTTATCAAGACCTGCAGCACGACAGAACACATTATCATAACCATGAGCAAAAAGAAAATGCTCTATATCACGATGAGGAAGTACTGTCATATGCTTTTTGGCATGATCCGTACCCACAGAGCCAATAACAGTCTGAGCATACTTGTGTCCAGCCTCATCACCATCTGTAAGCACATAAAAATTAATACCAAGCTGTCTTGCCAGCTTGATCAGAGGATGTAGGCCGCATTGAGCAAACTCAATAGGTCTGATACCTATGCAGTGCATGGAAATACCTAAAATAGACGCAATCTGATTTAATATCCAGATCTCCGTCTCTCCTTCAACTAATACCCAGCAGCGGGCAAATAAGGTGGTAGGTCTGTTGATACGTATATGAAAGGCAATACGTCTTAGATCATCGGCACTAAAGCTCTTTTCTCTTACAGCATAGGATCTTGTATCATAGTGCAGTCGGCACAGTCGCCTTATATCGCCAAGCGATATTGCCGAGAGAAAATCACCTGAATTGGTGGTGATAATCTTCTGTATAGGAATAGAGGCCACCACAGACCAGAAAGATAGAAGTATAGATGGATGAAATCTGGCCTCAATATCTTCAAGGATAAGTATAGGTTTTGATTTTTTGTCTATATTTCTATTGCCCTTGGATAAAAACAGAGCCGAAGCCAGGTAAAAAGCCAGAATTTTCTCTTTGTTTATGGCTTTGGCATTTAAAGTCTCACGTATACTGCTCAAAGACTCAATGGAGACCGGGCTTGCCACCATATCGCGTATAGATTTGGGATTGTGTCTGCTCTTTTTATGGCCTACTCTTTGATTATAAGGAGCCAGATATTTCTTGGATATAAAATCAAGAGTCTCAAGACCGCGTCTTGCCTCTGATGCTGTATAGTCATTATTGGCTGCAAGTTCTGAAAACTCCTTGGAAACAGAGCCTATATACTCCTCAAAGGTCTGATGCTCATGCTTTGTAATACTACCCTCTTCACAGTCGTCATTATTGCTATCTATAAGCTGAGCTCTTGAGTCTCTGACACGCAGTACAGGATTCATATGGATAAGCCATTTAATGCTCTCCTCCTTATCAGGACCTTCTATGACATTTAAACTGTCATCAAGAAAATTATGCTCTGTTATAAATTCGTCATGATAGTTATAGCCAAGTATCTGCCAGTATATATAGCGAAGCCCATCCTCACCTACCATCCAGTAAGGCATAAGCCTCTGCAGTCTTGGGGAATTGGCCACAAGACCATACTGTGATTCTTTGAATATAAGTCTTATCTCAATCTCAGCTATATTTTCATTATAAATATCATTGTCATTAAAGACTTTACACTGCTCTAAATACTGCCTGTCATAACAGTCATGGCAACTGTCAGGACAGATAGCCTGTACAGTGTCACCATATGCTCCATCCTTTGTGTTTTTACTGCGATATAAAAACTTATCAAGTGCCGAATGCTCATCAGTTAAGGAGCCTGATTTGCCCATAAGCATATCTATAAGAGAACATCTTTTATCAATACCGTCATCGGATCTTTCTTCTTCTGCTGCATCAAGATTTATAGGTATATACATATCTTCAGCTTTAAGAGAGCACAGAATCTCACCCTGACCTAATGCCAGCCATAATGCTCGCAGCAAAGATGATTTACCCCAGGAGTTTTCACCGATTAACACGGTATTATCCTGCTCAAAATTAATCTCAAGATTGCGTATGCCTCTGAAATTTCGGATCAATACAGCTGATAGATACATTTGCCACCACCTAAATACCACAGAGGGACCAAAGCCACTGCTTTATATATTTTTCTTTAATAACAATGATGTTATTTAAAGTATAGTCTACTAAGGTTAACTTATGTGTCTAAATTTATATGATCTTTGTTACAGTTTATTGGTGAAAAATGATGGGATTTGAATGTAAAGGCAGGAATTTAAACTATGGCTGCACTCAGCTGCAGCCATAATGTAACTTAACTATTTGCGTCTCCAGGTTGTACCCTGAGGGCCATCCTCAAGCACAATACCCATGGCTGTCAATTCGTCTCTAGCTTTATCGGCACTGGCAAAATCTTTTTTAGCCCTTGATTCATTGCGCAGAGCTATAAGATCCTCAATCTTTTTAACCTCATCGGCATCCTCAGCGCTGGCACCGCTTTTAAGGAAGGTCTGCGGATCCTGATATAAAAAGCCTAAAATTGCACCCAGACCTAAAAGCTCTGAACACAGTCTGACCTTCTCCTCTCCTGTTGACTTGTTGGCAGCTTTGGCCAGATCAAAGAGCACAGAGACAGCGCCAGGAGTATTGAAATCATCATCCATAAGCTCATTAAAACGCTTGACGTACTCAGAGTTCTCATCAATATGAGGCTTGGCATCAACATCACGCAATGCAGTATACAGGCGCTCAAGAGCCTGACGGGCATTGTTTAGATTCTCCTGTGTATAGTTAAGAGGAGAACGGTACTGAGCACTGAGCAGGAAGAAACGTATAGTTTCAGCATCATAATGCTCAAGCACATCACGTATGGTAAAGAAGTTGTTGAGTGACTTTGACATCTTCTCAGAGTCAATCATCACCATGCCTGAGTGCATCCAGTAATTTACATAATTGGTATCAAAGGCACAGCAGCTCTGCGCAATTTCATTTTCATGATGCGGGAAAATCAGATCTGAGCCACCACCATGTATATCAAAGGTATGGCCAAGATATTTGCTGTTCATGGCAGAACACTCAATATGCCAGCCAGGGCGACCCTCACCCCAAGGTGACGGCCAGGCAGGCTCGCCAGGCTTTGACATTTTCCAGAGCACAAAATCAAAAGGACTGCGCTTGGTGTTGTCAACCTGCACACGTGATCCTGCATTTAACTCATCAAGATTCTGACCTGACAGGCGACCATATTTTTTAAAGCTGTCTATGGCAAAAAGAACATCGCCGCTTGCTGATACATAGGCATGTCCCTTGTCTATAAGTCTCTTACATATATCTATTATCTCAGCAATATTATCTGTAGCCTTTGGCTCTTCATCAGGGCGCAGTATATTAAGTCTGTCAAAATCCTTATGCATTTCAACAATAAAGCTCTCGGCAAGCTCTCTTGCCTCCATGCCTCTTTCATTGGCTCTTTTTATAATCTTGTCATCAATATCTGTAATATTGCGTACATATTTAACCTCATAACCTCTATAGCGCAGATATCTGACAATCATGTCAAAGTTTACAAAGGTGCGGGCATGACCGATATGACACAGATCATAAACAGTAACACCACAGACATACATGCTTATATGTCCCTTGTTAAGCTCTTTAAATTCTTCCTTGCTTTTAGTTAAAGTATTGTAAATATGTAACATAAAATATCCTGCATAGACATACGATTAGAGCCTAAAAGTTTAGCATATTTTAAGAGCATCTGACATAAAACTGCCTCTCTTTTGCACGCACAGGCCTTATATAGAAGGTATTTTTCCAAAAAAGATTTGTGATATATAAAAGCTTAATCTAAAATGTAAATCTATATTAATCATGCGTAGCAGTGCGCATCATACTTTTCATACAGTCCTAGGCTATGCCTATTATTTTCAGGATCAAAGATGGTTACATTACACACAAATCTAGGTGATATTGTTATTGAACTTAATACCGACAAGGCACCAATTACTTGCGAGAACTTTGTAAAATATATCAAATCAGGTCACTACAACGGCACAATTTTCCACCGCGTCATCAAAGGCTTTATGATTCAGGGTGGCGGCATGACTCAGACCCTCGAGCAAAAAGAGACCTTAGATCCTATCGATAATGAAGCTGACAACGGTCTTAAAAACAAGACAGGAGCTATTGCCATGGCCCGTACTCAGGATCCACACTCAGCCACCTCACAGTTTTTTATCAACACTGTAGATAATGACTTCTTAAACTTCAAATCCAAAGACCTTCAGGGCTGGGGCTACTGTGTATTTGGCAAGGTAGTTGATGGCATGGACGTTGTTAAAAAGATTGAGGCTGTAAAAACCGGTAGTCGCGGCTTTTATCAGGACGTTCCAGAAGAGGCTGTAATTATCGAGTCTGTAGACTATCAGATCTAATCTATGGCTATATATATCATCTCAGATCTGCATCTGTCTGCTGCAAACTACGATTTGTGCGTGGCCTTTGATAATTTTATCAAGAGCTTGTCTGTCAATGACAGAGTAGTAATTGCAGGAGATCTTTTCGACTTCTTTGTCGGCATTGATGAGAATGATATAGCTCAAAACTCTGTAAGAGATACTCTAAAGGAGGCTTCGGCAAAAGGCACCAGATGCTACTTTATAAGGGGTAACCGTGATTTTCTCATGTCCCCTGATGATGCCTCCTACTTCTCGATGCTGCTTTTAGACGATTTTGAAAATATCCCTACACCCAATGGCAATTTTCTAATCACACATGGCGATCTGCTCTGCTCAAATGACACAGGCTATCTGCGCTTTAGAAAGATCTGCAAAATGGGATGGCTGCAGTCACTCTTTAGAGCTCTGCCTTTAAAGCTGCGACTTACCATAGGCCGTAAAATCCGTAATAAAAGCTCTGCTGATAAAAGCATGCGTCTTTTAACTGACAGAATTTATGAAGTTACTGTGCCTACAGTTGATCAATACCTGACTGAGTATGGCGTATCAGGCATTGTACATGGCCATACCCATGTTTATGGACGTTTTGAAAATGAGAGCCCTGTGTGTGCCATGCGTTTTTCACTTGGGGCCTGGGGCTCAACATATTCCTATTTCAGAGCTGATAAAAACGGCATTGCCATAGTGCAGAAGAATATAGATCTGCTTTTGCCCGATGCCAAAAAGAAAAAAAAGCAGCATCCATAGAATGCCACCTTTTAGAGCCTAGTGGGCATCGCCCCAGTTATCTGCCACACCTATACCTACCTCAAGAGGAACTTTAAGGCTTACTGCCGACTCCATAATCTCACGTATTTTGACTATGGCCTCATCTACAAAGCTCTCTTTAATCTCAAAAACCAGTTCATCATGGACCTGCATGGTCATGACAATAAGGCTTTTATCAGTCAGCGACTCAATCCAGGCATTTATCTTTATCATGGCAAGTTTGATGATATCGGCGGCACTGCCCTGCATAGGTGCATTGATGGCGGCTCTTTCTGCAGCCTTTCTGGCTATGGCATTGTCAGAATTAAGAGCATCATAATAGATACGGCTGCCTGATATGGTTGATACATAACCATCTTTGCTGGCATTGCTGACTATATCTGCCATATAGGCTTTAACCTTTGGGTATCTGGCAAAGTAGCGCTCAATATACAGCTTGGCCTCTTTAAAATCCATACCAGTCTGAGCTGCCAGACCATGAGCCTGCATACCGTACATAAGACCAAAGTTTGTAGCCTTGGCTTCTGCTCTTTGTGCATCGCTGACCTCATCTGCACTTATGCCAAGCACCTCGGCAGCAGTGGCTCTGTGAATGTCGGCATGCTTTAAAAAGGCATTGATAAGACCATCATCACCTGACAGATGGGCAATAAGTCTAAGCTCAATCTGAGAGTAGTCTGCAGATACTATCTTGTAGCCTACAGGTGCACAGAAGGCTGTACGTATCAGTCTGCCCTCATGGGTTCTTGCAGGAATATTCTGTAAATTAGGATCTGATGATGACAGTCTGCCAGTTACAGTACCTGCAGGATTAAATGAGGTATGAATACGCCCGGTCTTTGCTGATATAAGCTGAGGCAGTTTTTCTGTATAGGTTGAGATTAGCTTGCTTACTGCTCTGTAGCGTAAAATCAGATTGGCTATATCATAATCTGGAGCTATGGAACTTAAAATATCCTCAGAGGTTGAATAGCTCAAAGATCCATCCTTGCCCTTTTTAGGTTTCTTTGGATATGGAATGCCCATCTTGACAAAAAGTACCTCTGATAGCTGCTTTGGTGAGCTTATATTAAACTCACATCCAGCACTTGCGTAGATCTGTTTCTGACAGTCTATCATTATGTCATTAAGCTCTAATGTCTGAGTATAAAGCTCGCCACCGCTTACAAGAGTACCTTTGTACTCCATATTAAAGAGCACAGGGATAAGAGGCATCTGCTCGGTAAAGAAATAATCTTTGACACTCTGACATTTATCTAAAAGCTCTGTAGCCTTTTTATAAAGCTCATATGTTATATAGGCATCCTCTGCAGCATAATCTACAGCCTTTTCAATAATCACACTGTCAAAGCCTATGGCCTTGGCTCCCTTGCCGCATACATCCTCATAGCTTATCGTTATGTAGTTTAAAAAGCTCTCGGCAAGAGCATCCATGGACAGACGCAGTGAGGAGCGTATAGCATGAAAGGCAAGCAGCGTATCAAAGTAGATATTGTGCAGCTCAAGGTCGGCATTTTTTAAAATAATCATGTCATATTTTATATTGTGACCTATTTTTTTAATGCTGCTGTCGGCAAAGACAGGACCTAGTATCTGCTTTACACTATCAAGTGCCATATTATGATAAAGGCCAAGTGACTGCTCATTGTGCTTTATAGGAATATAGAAGGCTTTCTTATCATCAGTGCACAAAGAGATACCTACAAGATCTGCCTCCATGGCATTTAAAGATGTAGTTTCAGTATCTACTACCATAAAACCTGCATCTTTAATGGCTGCAGCAATAAGCTCTAGCTGCTCATCACTTTGCACAAGCTCAAGCATAAGACCATTGTCTTTTTTATCCTGAAGCTTTTGCTTTGGCACAAGTGTAGGTCTGCTCTCATCAAATGTCACAAAACCAGTCTGTGATGCTCTCTTATCCTGAGCTGTGATATCAGCTGTATCAGTGCTCTCATCTCCTTCTTTTAAAAGTGCATCATAAAGTCGCTTGAACTCAAGCTCCTTGTAGATAGCCAAAAGCTCCTCTTTGTGCATGACAGGAGGCTTTATATCATCAATATCTAAAGTCAGATCCACATCGGTTTTAATGCTGGCAAGCTTGTAGGAAAGCTCAACCTGGGCAAAATGCTCTTCATATTTTTTGGCAAAGGTTTTAGCGCCTCTAAAGGAGAGTGTGGCAATCTGATCTCTTTTAGCATAAATATCATAGATACCGCCTAGATTGTTTAAAAGTGCGCTGGTGGTAACATCACCTGCTCCTGGCATGCCTGGAATATTGTCAACCTTGTCGCCCTTGATGGCCAGATAGTCAACTATAAGATGCGGAGGTACACCAAACTTGTCAAAGACACTGTCACTGTCAATTATTTCATTGTTCATGCTGTCATAGATTTTGACGCGTTCTGATACAAACTGCGCCAGATCTTTATCACCTGTGGCAATAATCACATCAAGATCATGATCCAAAGCCTTGGTAACATAAGTACCTATGACATCATCAGCCTCAACGCCGCTTATGGAAATCAAAGGCAGGCCCATGGCTTTGACAATAGCATGAACATATTCAATCTGAACTCTAAGCTCATCTGGCATAGATGGTCTGTTGGCCTTATATTCAGGGTAGATTTCATTTCTAAATGACTTGCCCCTGGCATCGAAAATAACTGCTATTTTGGCGTTTTTGAAATCTTTAATTAAATTGGCAAACATTCTGGCAATAATCAAAGAGGCTCCTGTAGGAATACCATTGCTGGTTGTAAAGCCGTTGCGGGCTGCAAAGAAGGCACGATATAAAAATGAAGAACCATCAACAAGTACCAGAAGTTTTGAGTCTGCCATATATAATCCCTGTTATGCGCAAAGTTAACATGCAATATTTTGTTTTCATAAAAAATGAGATTTTACTCGCATTTTATTGTAAAATTTTGCCTGCCTTAATTACTAATAAAGAGTTTTACCAAGATGAATAATATAACATTTCCACTAAGAAAATTATTTATTCTGCACGTGTTTATCATTGTGCTGTCTAATTACGCTGTACAGATTCCTTTTACAGTTTTTGGTCTGCATACCACATGGGGTGCTTTTACCTATCCATTTATCTTCATTACTACTGATTTAACCGTACGTCTCTATGGCGCCACCATGGCCCGTAAGGTTATCTTTGTGGCAATGATCCCTGCGCTTATTCTCTCATATATTGTCGGTACAATTTTTGAATCTGGCAATTATCAGGGTCTTGGTGCACTTAGTGTCTTTTCAATTTTCGTTTTCAGAATTGCGCTGGCCTCCTTTGGTGCCTATGTATTAGGACAGATTGCAGATATTCTGGTCTTCTCCCGTTTAAGAAAATTAAGACAGTGGTGGATTGCTCCTAGTGCCTCATCTGTAGCCGGCAATCTGCTTGACACTTTTGCCTTTTTCTTTATTGCCTTCTATCAAACCACCGATGCCTTCATGGCTGCCCACTGGATTGAACTGGCCTGGTTTGACTATTTTGTAAAGATTTTGGCTTGTCTCATGATTTTTATTCCTATTTATGGTGTAATGCTCTCATTAATTGCCAGATATATTCTTAAAAAGCCACTGGCTGAGCTTACAGCCGTTTAACTTTCTATTCCTTTTTGCTATATGCTAAAAATATGCAAATGAGGGATAGCTCAAATTTAATGTGCTAATATGGGACCAATTAAGTTAATTTAAGGTGGTATAGACTATGAGCGAAAAAGTTTTACATTTAAATGATGATCAGTTTGAAGCTGAGGTTTTATTATCAACAACTCCTGTGCTGGTAGATTTCTGGGCACCATGGTGCGGTCCTTGCAAAATGATTGGTCCTATCCTTGAGGAAATTGCCAATGAGACTGATGCTATCAAGATTGTAAAAATCAATATCGATGAAAATTCAGCCTGGGCCTCAAAGCTTGGCGTAATGAGCATTCCTACTCTAATCATCTACAACAACGGTGAGCAGGTTGCAAAGCAGATCGGTGCTCTGTCAAAGGCTGAGTTAAGCAACTTCATCAACAACCACATCTAATAAATTCTTCTCTCAAAAAGCCTGCAGCTGCAGGCTTTTTTTTTACTCTCTGCCTTGAGTCTGTGAATAATGAGCATTAATATGCTTTATGTTGTACAATCACTACAAAAATTTTTAATTTGAAGAAAATGTAATGAATAAGCAAAATATCCTTTTAATCTGTGGTGGTGACGGTTCTGAACATGATATTTCTGTCATTTCATCAAATTATATTCTTGAGGTGCTTGAGGCATCTGAAAAATATGCAGTTACCAGAGTAACACTGCACAACAATGCCTTTACCCTGGACAATGGCACTGAGGTTTTCTTTGTAGGCAGAAGCATTAAAAGTGCTGATTTGAGCTACAGCATGGATGTTGACTGTGTCATTCCATGTCTGCATGGCATACCTGGTGAGACAGGCGATATTCAGTCCTTTTTAGAGATTTTAAACATCCCTTATATAGGCTGTAAAAAAGAGGCCTCACTTAACTGCTTTAATAAAGTTACAACCAAGCTTTATCTTGATGCCTACGGCATTAAAAACTCACCTTATCTTATTGTGCCGCACAATAATGAAATATATCATCAAAAAGCTCTAGAGTTTTTTGATGACAATGGTCAGGATGTCTACGTCAAGGCAGCCTCTCAGGGTTCATCTATTGGCTGCTATCATGTAAAGAACAGAGATGATCTTATTGACTCCATAGTTGAGGCTTTTATGTTCTCAGAGTCTATTGTAATTGAGAAGACCATTGAGCACAGAGAGCTTGAGGTGGCCGCCTATGAGTACAATGGAGAGCTTAAGGTTACAGCCCCAGGTGAGGTCATTATTCCAGATAATGTCTTTTATACCTTTGATGAGAAGTACTCTAAAAACTCACATACTGTAACCACTCTGGAGCCTGAGCTTGACAGTAGGATTGTTGAGAAAATAAGAGCTATAGCAAAAGAAACCTTTGTAAAGATGAATCTGCGTCATCTGTCACGTATAGATTTCTTTTTAACTAAAGACAATGAAATTATTGTAAATGAGATTAATACCTTCCCGGGTATGACCTCAATTTCTCTTTTCCCAAAGCTTTTAATTCACAATGGCGATGATATTCTAACCTTCCTTGAATACATTATTCACAATGCCATGACATCTGACAGATAAGAAGATCTTATAGACAAAAGCCTGGTTTAATTTACAGATTTAAAATCCCTTGCCTTTGCCAGGGATTTTTTATTATTTGACAAAACAGATCCCATAAAATACAAATCCCCAGACTGTGCCGGGGATCTTTTTGAGTTTTAAAAGCTTTTGTATCAGTTTCTTTGTTACTGAGCCTGACGCTTCATAGCCTCAAAGAACTGATCATTGGTCTTGGTCATGGAGAGCTTGTCAATTAAGAACTCCATAGCCTCAATCTCACCCATAGGGTGTACAAACTTACGTAATATCCACATTTTCTGCAGCTCATCAGGAGAGGTTAAAAGCTCCTCACGACGTGTACCTGAGCGGGTCACATCAATGGCAGGATAAACCCTCTTCTCTGCAATCTTGCGTGATAGATGCAGCTCCATATTACCTGTACCCTTGAACTCTTCGTAGATAACCTCATCCATCTTAGAGCCTGTATCTACAAGAGCAGTACCGATAATAGTCAGTGAACCGCCTTCCTCAACATTACGTGCAGCACCAAAGAGTCTCTTAGGTCTTTGCAGGGCGTTGGCATCAACACCACCGGTTAAAACCTTGCCAGAGGCTGGAACCACTGTATTGTAGGCACGGGCCAGACGGGTAATGGAGTCCATGAGAATAACTACATCATGCTTGTGCTCAACAAGACGCTTGGCTTTTTCAATGACCATTTCTGCAACCTGTACGTGACGTGTTGCCGGCTCATCAAAGGTAGAGGCTACAACCTCACCTTTAACCATACGCTGCATTTCTGTAACTTCTTCAGGACGCTCATCAATTAGAAGCACAATCAGGGTACATTCAGGATTGTTAGCTGAAATTGAGTGGGCGATATTCTGTAAAAGTACTGTTTTACCGGCCTTTGGAGGAGCTACGATCAAAGCTCTCTGGCCTTTGCCAATAGGTGCTGTCAAATCAATAACACGGGCAGTAATGTCTTCTTTTGAGCCATTACCTAACTCAAGGCGTAATCTCTGATCTGCAAATAAAGGGGTAAGGTTTTCAAAAAGGATTTTATTGCGGGCATTTTCTGGTTTTTCGTAGTTGACTGTATCAACTTTAAGCAGGGCAAAGTATCTCTCGCCTTCTTTTGGCGGTCTGATTTTGCCTGAGATAGAATCACCGGTGCGCAGATTAAATCGTCTTACCTGTGAAGGTGATACATAGATATCATCAGGACCTGCAAGATAGGAACTGTCTGAACTGCGTAAAAAACCAAAGCCGTCAGGCAGAATTTCTATGACACCCTCACCAAAGATGTCCTCACCAGATCTTGCACAGAATTTTAGGATTTGAAAGATAATTTCTTTCTTGTTAAGACGTGCGGTATTTTCAATTCCAGCCTGCTCACACATTGCAACAAGCTGAGCAACCGGTGCGTTCTTGAGTTCGTTAAGATTCATATTTTTCTTGTTTCTACAAAGAAGGGAAATATAGTAGTCCTTGTAAGTGACAGCTTTAACACAAGAAGTTAAAGCGCATATCATTATAAAGATATAACCCTAAACATAAGCTTGGCTCATGCCTATATAGCATACCTAAAGACAGAGGTTTCAGGGAATAAAAACAGGATAGAAAATCCCGTCACACTGCATAAGGTGCTCTTAAGCGTGCTGTGCGATTATAACACGCACAAAACAGCATATCAATAATAAAAACTCCTATCATATATGGCATCTGCAGGCCTGATGCCATTATCCGTCAAGCCTGTACATCTGATAGGGTTTGGCTGTACCTTTCTCTTTGTATGTGTCAACAACCTCATGCAAAAAGAGACTGGCCCCTGCAGGAGCCTGGGCCACATAGCCATCAACAAAGGCGCGTCTTGTTGTGGCATAACTTATATTAAGCCTGTCTTTGGCTCTGGTTATGGCAACATAGGCCAGGCGTCGCTCCTCATCTATATTGTCCTCTGCCACAGCATGTCTTGTAGGAATTATGTTTTTCTCAAAACCTATGATAAAGACAGTTTTAAATTCAAGCCCCTTGGAGGCATGCATGGTCATAAGGCATACCGAGCCACCATTAAGTCCTGCACTTTCACGCCCCTTTTCATCAAGATCGCCTGTGGCCACCAGTGATATATTAGAGATTAAGGCCAAAAGAGGCGATATAGGAGTACCATCTAAATTGATATACTCCTCTTTGTGCTCACTGTACTGAGTTTTCTCAAACTCCTCCACATAGATAGCAAATTCCTCAAGGTTCTTGTGCTTTTGATTGTCAGCGGCGCCCTTTTTATCCTTTTCATCCTTTTGTCTGTAGTAGTCAATAAGACCGCTTGATGTTAAAAGATTATCAACGCCAGTGCGCAGTGAGCTGTCAAGATCAACCTTAAGGCGCTCTATAAGATCTACAAAAGGCTCAATCTTTTTGGCAAGTGTCTTTAAATCCTTATATAGTCTGGCATCTTCTTTTACGCAGTTTACAATAACTTTGCAGGCCTCATACAAAGAACAGCCGCGCTCTTTGGCAATGGCTCTTAATTTGCCCACAACAACAGGACCTATTTTGCGTGACGGCACATTGATAATGCGGGTTAATGCATTGTCATCCATGGCATTTAAGGCAAGCTTTAAATAAGCTATGACATTTAAAATCTCTTCACGCTCAAAAAAGCGCAGGCCTCCATAGACTACAAAAGGAATACCGTTTGACATCAGAGCCTGCTCTAAAATACGCGACTGACTGTTGTTTCTGTAAAGCACAGTAATGTCAGATAAGGACATATTATCCTTGCTTACATATTTTGAGATAAGAGCAACTACAGTTCTGGCCTCCTCCCACTCATCCTGACACTTATAAATGCCAATTTTAGAGCCGTCACCTTTAAATCCAGATAAAACCTTACTTTCAAATCTGTATTCATTATTGGCAATAAGTACATTGGCCATCTCAAGGATCTGATTTGATGATCTGTAGTTTAAACTTAATTTTTTAACTGCCACATCCGGATAATTATCCACAAAGCGTCTTATATTATTTATATCGGCGCCTCTCCAGCTGTAGATGGACTGATCATCATCACCAACTAGAGTTACATGTGAACTTGGAGCACACAGCAGTCTTATAAGTTTGTACTGCAGGGCAGATGTATCCTGAAACTCATCTACAAGTATCTCTTTAAAGCGGCGATGCAGCAGCATCATGACATCAGCATTATCTTCAATAATTTCAACCGTTTTTAAAATGATTTCAGAAAAATCGACAATGCTCTGCTCTTTGCAGATCTGCTCATATCTTCTGTATATATCAATAAGATCCTGTGTCTGCTCATCAGAGTGCAAAAAGCCATACTTGCCTGTAAGCAACGCACTTTGCAGTCTGTCAGGGCGCATGGCGTCATCCTTCCAGGAACTTATCTGCCATGACACGTGGGCTGGTTTGAATACCTCATCATCAGTATAGCGCTCAGAGCTTTTTATTATTCCCTTTATAAGGCGCTCCTGCTCTTCACGGTTTATCACAGTAAAATTAGCTGAAATTCCTGCAAGATGGGCATAGTTGCGCAATATTTTAAGGCAGATACTGTGAAAGGTTCCAACCCACAGATTTTTAATATCGCTGTTGACTATAGCCTTGTGTACCCTTTCTTTTAACTCACCTGCAGCCTTGTTGGTAAATGTCAGAGCCATAATTTGCCTTGACTGTATCATCTCAACCTCAAGCAGATAGGCTATACGGCTTACAAGCACACGGGTTTTACCTGTACCTGCTCCTGCTAAGATAAGCATATTGCCCAAAGGTGCTGTAACACACTCAAGCTGTTCTTCATTCAGGCTCTCTACAAGCCCCTTTGGCACACTCACTATAATAGCTCCCTAAGCTCAAAAACATCTTTCAACACAACGTGAGGCAAAGCTCTGTAATAGTCAAAACCATGCGATTTACCAGCGTAGCCCTTATAGATACAGGCACTGTTAAAACCGGCCTGTACCGAGCCTAAAACATCGGTTACAGGATCATCGCCAACATGCAAAACCTCAGATGGCTTTAACTTATACCTTTGCAAAAACTCATCAAAAAGATCGCTGTAGGGCTTTTGCCGCCACTGACCATGCTTTGGTCTTAAATCAAACTCAAAAATCTCATCTAACTGCAGAATTCTGGTATCTACATTGCCATTTGATATGGCAACTAGCACATAGCGTTCCTTTAGCCTGCGCAGAAGCTCTATCACATCTATATCCACTTTGATATTTGAGCTGCGCATAAAGATAAAATGATTGACAAGTTCAATGGCCTCATCAAATGAGGATAGAGGTACACCAAGCTTTAAAAAACCATGCTGCAGAGCTTTAGCCCTGCACAATGTCACATCACCCTCAAGAGATCTGTCAAGCTTTAAAACCTGAGCCTTGCTCTCAGCCCAGAACGACTGTGATGCTGTAAATGCAGGCAGATCATATTTTTGCTGAAGGTAGAGACAAAAATCCACCTCTGCTTTGTGTATAGCAGGAACATTGTCATAGACTGTATCATCTAGATCAAAGGATAGTGCCTTGAGCCTGGGAAGTCTTTTATAGAAAATCATGTTTCATCACCATCCTTTAGTGACCGTGGGTGTGCTTTGGAGTACACCTCTTTGAGCTTGGCAAAATTGACATGTGTATAAATCTGCGTGGCAGCTAGCGATGCATGTCCTAACATTTCCTGCACAGCTCTTAAGTCGGCCCCATGACCTAAAAGTTCTGTGGCAAATGAGTGGCGTAGCTTATGCGGACTGACCTTGCCGCTCATACCGCACAGAGCGGCCTTCTTGGCCAGGCTCTGCTCAATGGCTCTTGTGCTTATTCTAGAGCCAAACTTATTTAAAAAAAGAGCATTGTCCTTGGGCTCAAAAAGATATCTTATACTCATGTACTCATCTATAGCTTTTAGCGCAAATGAGCCAAGAGGAACTATACGCTCTTTATTGCCCTTGCCTCGAACCTTAACTTCCTCACGTACAGTGTCAATTGAGTTTATATCAAGACCTACAGCTTCAGATACACGCAGACCTGATGAAAATAAAAGCTCTATTACAGCCTTGTCTCTTATATCCTGTATGGTGCCACTGTTGCAGGCATTAATTAAAGCCTCAATCTCTGTGGTACTTAAAACTCGTGGCAGTGATCTTTTAGACTTAGGTGCCTTTATGGCATCTATAGGATTGTGTTCAAGACCCTGATGGCGGATTAAATATTTAAAAAGCGAGGATAGTACATATACATCATGGGCAATGGTATTGTTATTAAGCCTTTCTGCACGTTCATCAAAATTGAGTTCCTTGAGAATAATGCGCATTTCGCTTTCACTCAAAGCATCAAAACCCTGAGCCTCAAAGCTGTTGTCACTGGCAATTTTAATAACCTTGCCAAGTACGCGTGCATATGAAGCTACAGTATGACTGCTATAGCGCTTTTCATTTTCAATGTAGGATAAAAAACTATCAGCTTGCTCTTTAAAATCCATATATCAGATCTCTATTACACCCTCATATACTGTGGTTGCAGGACCTGTCATAAGTACAGGACCACTCTTGCCATCCCAGTCAATCTTAAGATCGCCACCTTTAAGGCAGACTGTAACTGGTGATTTGACAATACCCTGGGCAATACCTACCACAGCAGCGGCACAGGCTCCAGAGCCGCAGGCAAAGGTCTCGCCGCAGCCACGCTCAAACACACGCAGAGCTATTTTGTGATCATCGAGCTTTTCACTAAAGCCCACATTGACGCGCTCTGGAAATAATCTGTGTGACTCAAGCTCGGGACCTAAGGTCTCAACAGGTGCCTTCTGCACATCATCAACCTGCATGACCATGTGTGGATTACCCATGGACACACAGCCAATTTCAATGGCACCTGCCCCTATGGTATCTATTGTATATGATTTGCTGCACTTATCTGCAATAAAAGGTAAAGTCTCAGGCTCAAATGATGGTCTTCCCATATTGACTGTTACATTGTTGTCATCAGTGATTTTAAGATGCAGCACGCCTGATATGGTACTTACCTTGATATCCTTTTTATTGATAAGACCCTGCTCTCTTACAAAACGCGCAAAACAGCGTGCGCCGTTGCCGCACATCTGCACCTCAGAGCCGTCGGCATTAAAGATTCTGTAGTGAAAATCGATCTCTGGACTGTATGGAGGCTCTACTAAAAGCAGCTGATCAAAGCCTATACCAAAATGTCTGTCTGAGAGCTTTTTAATAAGCTCGGCACTAAAATAAATTTTCTGTCTGACGCCGTCCACCACCATAAAATCATTACCAAGACCGTGCATCTTGGTGAATTTAAGCATCATGTTTGACTCCTTAAAAAAATGCCACTAAGTGGCATTTTTAACTAAATCATTTTTTCATTCATCCACATCTGTTCAATGCTCTGTCTTTCTCTTATAACATGAGCCTTGTCACCTGCTATCAAAACTTCTTTGATAAGAGGTCGTGAATTGTAGTTTGAGGACATGGAGGCACCATAGGCACCTGCGCCGCGTACTGCAAGCAGTTCACCCTCTTCTATGCACAGCTTTCTGTCATGACCCAGAAAATCATCACTTTCACAGACCGGTCCAACCACATCATAGGTTTTAACATCATCACGTCTCTTGTGCACTTCAATAATATTCATCCATGAATTATAAAGAGCAGGACGTATAAGATCGTTCATACCCGCATCAACAATGGCAAAATTCTTGTTCTCGGTAAATTTCTTGTATAAAACCTGAGTAACTAAAATACCGGCATTGGCCACCATTGCTCTGCCTGGTTCAACATAGATAGCCACATTGGTATGAGCAAGTTTTGCTGTTACTGCAGATATATACTCATAAGGTGACGGAGGAGTTTCATCTGAATAGGTCACACCAAGACCGCCGCCTATATCAATATGATCAATGCAGATGCCATCTTCGGTCAATCTGTTGTACAGATCTAAAATGCGATCTGTTGCCTCTAAAATTGGAGCGCCTGATGTCATCTGTGAGCCTATGTGGCAGTCAATGCCACTGACCTTTAAATTCTTGTCAGAAGCAATTTTTTTATAAACCTCAAAGGCTCTGTCAAAGGCAATACCAAACTTGTTGTTCTTAAGGCCGGTTGAAATGCTAGGATGAGTCTTAGCATCCACATTAGGATTGACGCGCAGGGCCACCTTTGCAACCTTACCAAGTGAGCCTGCTACCTCTGATATAACATCAACTTCACTTTCTGACTCAATGTTCAGACATAAAATATCCTGTTCAAGAGCAAAGGCTATTTCAGATCTTGTCTTGCCAACTCCTGAGAAAATAACCTTTTTGGGATCGCCTCCTGCGGCAATGACACGGCGCAGCTCTCCTTCTGACACCACATCAAAACCTGAACCCATCTTGGCCATCAGATTTAAAATAGCCAGATTGGAATTGGCCTTTACTGCGTAGCATATAAGATGCTCATGTCCTGAAAGAGCATCAAAGAAGGCCTTCATATGACGTTCCAATGTAGCCTTTGAGTAGATATACAAAGGCGTGCCAAATTCTTCTGCAAGCTTTGCAACAGACATGTCCTCAGCATACAGTTCATTATCTTTATAATTAAAAAAATCCATATTATCTACTCTGACTGTTGGGTTGATTCAGTATCCTGAGGTAAATACAAATCTGATTTAATACCGCAGGCGCTGACACCAAAAACTAACAATAAC
>Reba_p2__coassemble_592_pt1 | contig 26333 bp, 15 predicted proteins | sample Reba_p2__metabat2_low_PE_042 | metagenome-assembled genome bin Reba_p2 | reverse complement strand
ATTAAGCTCCATGTCAGCCATGGCTGCAGATGAGGTAGTACTGCAGGTAGGCTATGCCAATAATCCTGGTGAGCCATTTGATCTTGGCTGTCAGAAATGGAAAGAGCTTATTGAAGAAAAATCAGGCGGAAGCTTTAAAATTGAATTATATCCATCACAGCAGTTAGGTTCAAAAGATGATGTTATGGATATGATGGTGGCAGGTGAGCCTATTGCCACACTTACAGACGGTGCCTTCTATTATGACAGAGGTATCAAGGACATGGGTATCGTCTTCGCTCCATTCCTTTTCAATTCATGGGAAGAGGCCTTTGCTCTGAACAACAGCCCATGGTACAAAGAGCAGGCCAAATTAGTTGAAGAAAACGCCATGCTTAAAATCATCGGCACTGACTGGCGTTATGGCGCACGTCATACCTTAACTACCAAACCAGTCAAATCCTTAAAGGACTTTAAGGGCCTTAAGATCCGCGTTCCTACAAATATGATTCAGGTTAAAGGTTTTGAGGTTCTTGGCGCAACCCCAACTCCTATGTCTCTTGGTGAGGTTTATACATCAATTCAGCAGGGAACCATCGACGGTGTAGAAAATCCTCTTCCAGTTCTTTATAACGGCAAATTCCAGGAAGTCGCCAAATACCTGCTTTTAGATGGTCACGTCTATAACGTAACCAACATCGTAGTTGGCGTTGATTTCTGGAATTCACTGACCAAAGAGCAGCAGGATCTTCTGACCTCAACATGTCATGAGGCTGGTTTATATCAAAATGCCATCGTAGAGCAGGCTGAAAAGGATCTTATAGATCAGTTCAAGGCTGAAGGTGTTACTGTAATTGAGCCATCTGAGAAGTTCAAAAAAGAACTGCGTACAGCAGCCGAACAGTTCTACAAACTGCCAGAGTTTTCTGACTGGTCAGACAACCTTTATGAAACTGTAAAACAGAACATGAAGTAATAACCACCAAAAGGCGCTCTAACATGGGCGCCATATCAAGGATCAATTATGTTTAGTCCAAAAAAATTTTTGAGCAATCTTGATCTTATTCTGGCTGCAGTTGCTCTTTCTATTCTCATAGTTGTCACCTTCGGTGGCGTAATAATGCGCTATTTTCTGTCAAATCCTCTTATCTGGTCAGAGGAAGTGCAGTTGTGGTGCTTTTTATGGATGACATTTTTAGGTGCAGGTGCGGCCTTTCGCTACGGCTCCCACGTTGCCGTTGAGATGGTAGTGGATCTTCTGCCTAAAAAAGCTCAGCGTGTTATTGAAATTGTCAATTACGTAATTGTGATGCTCACTCTTGCCTATCTGTGCTACCTGGGCACTGACATTATGGCTTTAATGATAAAGATAGGAAAGGTTACCAATATATTGCATGTACCATTCTGGTTTATCAATATGATTCTGCCTATAAGCTGCATAACCATGATGATTAGTCACACTCTTGTAACCTTCAACATAGGCAGATCTGATAAAGATGCTGTCAAGGAGCAGTAAATATGGATTTTTCAATTGCTCTTAGCTCAATTCTTCTATTAGTTTTTCTATTTATGCGTCTGCCGGTATTTATTGCAATTTTAAGCGCCGCAGCCATATATTTTGTCATGCATCCTAATTTAAACGCTGTAATTTTTGCACAGCGTGTATTAGCAGGCTCTCAATCAATACCTTTACTTGCCATACCATTTTTCGTATGCGCCGGTATTTTTATGAATTACACCGGTGTGACCAAAAGAATCATAGATTTTTGTGAGGCTCTGGTCGGCAACATTATAGGAGGCATAGGTCATGTAACCGTTCTGGTTGCTACCTTGATGGGTGGCCTGTCAGGTTCCAACCTGGCTGATGCTGCTATGGAAGCTAAAATGCTGGTTCCAGAAATGGAAAAAAGAGGCTTTTCCCGTGTATTTGGCTCTGTACTTGTTGCAACATCTGCCATTATCACACCTTTAATTCCACCAGGAATTGCCATGATTATTTATGGCTCCATTGCCAATGTTTCTATAGGCAAACTCTTTGTTGCAGGTATTGCTCCTGGCATTATGCTCTGTATTTTCCTGATGCTGCTTGTGGCCTTTGTATCATACAAGCGTGGCTATAGAAGTACAGTTAAAGTTGATACCTCTGCTGCAAGAGTATGGACTACATTCAAAGGGGCTTTTTTACCTCTGTGTCTGCCAATTATCATTATAGGTGGTATTCGTATCGGTGCCTTCACACCTACAGAAGCAGGATCTGTTGCTATTGTCTACTCTCTGCTGCTTGGCATAATCTACAGAGAAATGAGGCTTACAGATGTAATTAAAGGACTTAAAGAGACTGTTCTTACCTCATCTGCTATCATGCTGATTATTGCAGCAGCCTCTGCCTTTGCCTGGGTACTGACCAAGGAGAAAATTCCTCAGTACTTTACATCACTGTTTGTAGATCATCTAAACAGTGCCATTGTCTTCTTGCTTTTTGTAAATCTGTTTTTGATTTTCATCGGTATGTTTATTGAAGGCAATGCCGCCATGATCATCCTTGTTCCACTGCTGGCCCCTATTGCCAAACACTTTGGCATTGATGAAATTCATTTTGCTATGGTTGTTATCTTCAACTTTGCTCTAGGTGCTATTTCACCACCTATGGGAACGCTTATGTTCGTAACATGCTCCATAACTAAAGTCAAAATGGGCGCTTTTATTAAAGAAGCAGTGCCTTTCTATACCCTGCTGATTATCTGCCTGCTTCTTCTGACATTTGTTCCGGCACTGACAACCGGTTTCGTAAACATGGTTTATTAAGAGGTATTATTTATGAAAACAATTATTATTCCCCAGCCAGGTAAGGTTGAAATTATTGAAAGTCCTATGCCTGTACCACAAGAGGGTGAGGCATTACTTAAGGTTCTGCGCGGCGGCATATGCGGTTCAGATCTTGGCACCTATAAAGGTACCTTTGCCTATGCCTCATATCCAAGAATTCCAGGCCATGAGTTTTCAGCTCAGATTGTGCAGATAAACGGCGATGGCAGCAAATTCAATCTAAAGGAGGGCATGGTTGTCACCTGCAACCCTTACTTTAACTGCAATAGCTGCTACTCATGTCAAAGAGGGCTTGTCAACTGCTGTGAGCATAATGAAACCATGGGAGCCCAGCGTGACGGCGCCTTTAGTGAATATATAACCATGCCTCTTGAGCGTATCTATGATGGCAAGGGTCTTGATGCTGACGTGCTTGCTGCTATTGAACCATTCTGCATCAGCTATCACGGTGCTGTAAGCAGAGCCCATGCCGGTAAAGGAGATACTGTACTGGTTATAGGCGCAGGTACCATTGGTGCTCTTGCAGCTCTAGCTGCCAAGTCTCAGGGTGCTAAGGTCTATATTGCAGATGTAGCACAGAAAAAAATCGATTATGCCGTTGAGTGCTTCAATTTAGACGGTGGCATTTACAATGATGAGAACTTTTTAGATAAGTGCAAAGAAATCACAGATGGCAGAGGCTTTGATGTAACTATTGAGGCTGTAGGTCTGCCTGCAACCTTCCAGAACGCCGTTGATGCGGCCGCATTTGGTGCCAGAGTTGTGCTTATTGGTGTGGGCAATAAGAATCTTGATTTTAATTTCACTATGCTGCAGAAAAAAGAGCTTAACGTCTTTGGCTCACGCAATGCCTTAAAACAGGATTTTATAAATCTCATAGATCTGGTCAAAGACGGCAACGTCAATCTCAAAAAGGTAATTACCAATACTTATGCCTTTGTTGATGCAGCCAAGGCTTTTGAGGACTTTGCCAAGCATGGCGCTGACATGCTCAAAGTAGAAATAGACTTTACAAGATAAATTGCAAGGCCTCACCGCTGAGGCCTTTTTTTCATGGAATTCTTTTATGCAAAAGCTTGGTTTAAAATTAAAAGAAAATTTAAAAAGTTCTCTGCCTGTTAGAGTTATGCAGTTTGGAGAGGGTAACTTCCTGCGTGGTTTTATAGATTATATGATCTTTAAAATGAATGAGAAGGAGCTCTTTAATGGCCGCGTTGTAGCTATACAGCCAACTCCAAGGGGCAGAGTTGTGCCTAAATTAAAAGAGCAGGATTGTCTTTATACAACTTCACTGCACGGTATTGAAAATGATAAAGCTGTTGAATACAACGAGATTATAAACTCTATTGCCGATGCTCTAAACCCATATGACAGCGCTCAATGGCAGCAAACTATTGAGTATGCATTAAATCCTGATGTTAGATTTTTTGTATCCAATACCACAGAGGCTGGTTTAACCTATACACAAGAGCAGCTGTTTTCAGACACATGTCCACAAAGTTTCCCAGGTAAACTAACTGAGCTTTTATACAGACGCTTTGAGCACTTTACAAAAGATGGACTTGACCCTTCAGTTATTGTCATGCCGTGTGAGCTTTTAGACAATAATGGCAGCATACTGCGTGATCTGGTTTTAAAACATGCATATGACAATAATCTTGATGAGTCTTTTGCTGATTTTATTAACAATAAATGTACCTTCCTGAACACCCTTGTTGACAGAGTAGTCTCTGGCTTCCCTGCAGATAATGCCGATGAATATTTTGCAAAATTTGGTTATGAAGATAATCTTATAACATGCGGTGAAACCTTCCATTTCATGGCCATTGAAGGAGATGACAGTCTCAATGATATTCTTCCTTTTTCCAAGGCCGGACTGAATGTTGTTATATGCTCTGATATAAGTCCCTACCGTCTGCGCAAGGTCAGACTGTTAAATGGCGGACACACCTCATCTGTACCTCTTGCCTATCTGTCAGGCCTTGAGACAGTGGATCAGATGATGTCAAACAAGGTGTTTGGTGCTTTTGTAAGACGCGTTCTGTTTGATGATATTATGCCCCACATCAATCTAGACAGACCTATGCTAGAGAGCTTTGCCTCATCAGTTATCAACAGATTTTCAGATCCTATGATGCATCATCAGCTCTCATCCATACTGATGAACTCAACCTCCAAGATAAACGCCAGAGTTCTGCCTTCTCTTCTTGATAATTTAAAGGCCTCATCTGTATGCAAACGTCTGTGTCTGTCCGTTGCTGCCTATATCTGTCTATATAAGGATGCAGGATCAGTGCCGGTCACGGTGATAAGAGATGACAAGAGTATAGGCTCATTTAGCGATGACAAGTCATGTGTCGACATGATGATACATGCCTGGTCGCTCTACTGCGGCACTTTAGATGGGGCTAGAGCAGTAGTTGACTATATTTTAGATAAAACAACACTGCTCTCACCTGATCTTGCCAAGTATCCGCAGGCCAGAGAACAAATTGCTGTTATGCTGCAGAGTCTTTTAGATAAAGGTGCACTAAAAACTATTGAGGCGGTAATAGAATGCAGGCAGTAAAAATTAATAAAGATGACAGTGTAGCTGTAGCGCTTGAGGATCTTAAGGCCTCACAGTCCATCAATATTGATAGTAAAGATATAACATTGCAAGATGATATTAAGCGCGGTCATAAATTTGCACTGCATGATATTAATGCAGGAGAGAATATTATCAAATATGGTTTTGCTATTGGCAGTGCGACCACATGTATTAAAGCAGGTGAACATGTGCACAGTCACAATGTAAAAACCAATCTTGGCGCTATAAACGGCTATAGCTACTGCCCGCAAAGTCTAAAAGAACTTCCTAAAAAGCAGAGATCTTTTCAAGGTTATGTCAGGGACAATGGCGATGTAGGCATCAGAAATGAAATCTGGATAATACCTACTGTTTTTTGCGTAAATCAGATAGCAAGAGAGCTTGAGCTGTACATAAAAGACAAAATTGCAGACATTGATAATATTGATGAAGCCTGCGCTTTGACTCATCCTTATGGCTGCTCTCAGATGGGTGAGGATCAGCAGAGCACTCTGCGTCTGCTTGCTGCTCTTGCCTCACACCCTAATGCTGCAGCTGTCATTATCTTAGGTCTTGGCTGTGAAAACAATAATATTGAGGTTTTCAAACAGTATCTTAATCTTGATGATACAAGACTGTTTTTTCTAAATACGCAGGATGTTGATGATGAGCTTGAAGAGGCCTACGCTATTGCCGATAGGGCCATAGAGCTTGCTCAAAAGTGCAGTCGTAGCAGTGTACCTGTATCTAAACTGCGCATTGGTTTAAAATGCGGAGGCTCTGACGGACTATCAGGTATCAGTGCCAATCCACTTATAGGCTATCTGTCAGATGTGGTGATTGGATCAGGCGGAACCTCTGTTATGACCGAGGTGCCTGAAATGTTTGGCGCCGAACAGCTGCTTATGAATCGCTGTGAAAGCAAAGAGGTTTTTGATAATTGTGTAAATCTTATCAATAACTTCAAGCATTACTTTACATCCCATGGTCAGACAGTATCTGAAAACCCATCCCCTGGCAATAAAGCCGGCGGTATTACAACTTTAGAGGATAAATCACTAGGATGCGTGCAAAAGGGAGGCAGTGCTGCTGTCTGCGATGTGCTAGAGTATACACAAAGAGTACACAGACATGGACTTAACCTATTAAATGCTCCTGGTAATGACGGCGTATCATGTACAGCCCTTGCTGCAGCCTCCTGTCATCTGATTTTATTCTCTACAGGCCGCGGTACTCCATTTGCAACTGTCGTTCCTACAGTAAAGATTGCTACAAACACAGCTCTGTTCAACAAAAAGAACAACTGGATTGATTTTAATGCAGGAGAAATTGTTCAGGGCAAAAGTTTTGAGGAACTGACCGATGAACTTCTTGATTTTGTCATAGACGTGGCATCGGGATTGAAAACTAAATCCGAAAAGAGAGGCATACATGAGATTATCATCTGGAAAGATGGTGTAACCATGTAAGAGCTCATATCTGTACTTAAAAGGTATCTTATACAAGATACCTTTTTATCACTCATTTTTTTTTGCTGAGGCTGGTACAACTTTTTCTTATTGTACTGCCCTTAAGCGTTATTAAGACTGCTCTTCTTTTTTAAAGATCTTTAAAAAAGAAGACCACCATGGTTCCTCTTCATTTTGCGCCCCTATCTCATAAAGCCGCGTGGCAATAAGATTACGAATGGTGCCTGCTGTTTCATCATCGCCCCAGTCAAGTGTGGTTAAAAGCTTAATGGCCTCTTTGACATGGGAGACTGTATAGATATGAAAACGTCCGGCCTTTACTGCCTCAACCACACATGGGCGCAGCACGAGCTGATTGATGCATGACTGAGGAATAATAACACCCTGTGTGCCGGTAAAGCCATGCAGACGACAGACCTTGTAAAAACCCTCAATCTTTTCATTCACGCCGCCTACAGCCTGCACATCACCAAACTGATCCACAGCACCTGTTACAGCAAGATCCTGACGCAATGGTACATTGGTAAGAGCCGAGAGCACAGCACACAATCCTGTAAGCGAGGCACTGTCACCATCAACTTCACTGTATGACTGCTCAAAAACTAAACTTGCCGAGACTGGCAGCGGCGCACAGGAGCTAAACTCCTTGGTGATAAAGCCATTTATAATCATCATGGCTTTGGCATGGATCTGACCTGCAAGCTCAGCCTTGCGCTCAATATCTATAATGTCACCTTCACCGCCGGCCCTCAGCGTTGCTGTAATACGCACAGGCTCGCCAAATTCATAGGAGGTTCCAACAGTCTCAATGACACTCAAACCGTTGATCTGCCCTACCACAGCACCACTGGTACAAAGCAGTATCTGTCTGTCCTTATGATCTCTAAGACCTGATTCTGCTATGAAGTTGACTCTAAAATCACGCGCTGCAATGGCCTTTAGTACATCGTGAGAGCATACAAGCTCTTTGTTGCATAAATTTGAGGCCTCAGCACAGATTGATTTTAGTGTAAGCTCATTAAGGCCAAGATAGCGCCTGTCACCTGACTGCCTGCAGGCAAAGACGCATAATGCTCTTATTGCCTCACTGTCAAAATCCTTAAGGCCATAGTCAGCTGCAAAGGATTTAACCAGACAGCCCATGGTATTAAGAGCGCTTATAACAGGAAATTCAAGTACCAGATCGGCACACACTGCCCCTGCCATGCACGGCCAGATCATATTAAGCTGAGCACAGTCGGCAGCATCGCCAAATAAAATAAGCTTTATACCCTTGTTTTCATACAAAGCTCTGTCCATAAAGCCTAGATATTCTGGATGATCATTAAAATAACTGCAGGGCATAATATAAATGCCATCTTGGTGCATATAGCCCTCAATACCAGAGGAGCCAAAAAGCTCTGCTCTTTTGGGACTTAAAAGCACCTTAAAATCGCTATTTTTATCCACGCTTGTGACAATGTCACATATGGTGCCAACCCCGTCGACGCTCGATGAGATACAGATCTGCGCTATATAGTTGACCTTTGAGTGCAGCAAGGAGCGCACTGCATTTTTAGCTCGCAGCTGCATGGAGCCAAAAGATCTGGCCTCAAGCTCTTTGGTATCTGCAAAAGAAGCCTGTTCAAATTCAGGATAAAGATCTGAAAACTCAAGCTCGCAGGCACCGTCAATTTCACTTACACTGCCGTTTTTATAATAGATTCTGGCCTTTATCAATTGAATGAAACCTCATAGATGGCAGGCAGCTGTCTGTATTTTTCTGCATAATCAAGACCATAGCCTACAATAAAACCATCTTCCATATCAAAACCAGCATAATCTATCTTAACATCAATCTCACGGCGCTCGGTCTTGTTGATAAGAGCACAGACGGCAACAGAGGCAGCTCCGCGTGAGCTGTACATATCACGCAGCTTGGACATAGTAAAGCCTGAGTCTACAATATCCTCAATTAAAATCAGATGCTTGCCTTTGATATCAAGCTCAATATCTTTTTTAAAGCTAAGATTATGTGAGCTCTGTGTGCCGTTGCCATAGCTTGAGACACGGATAAAGTCTATAGATAAAAGATCATTGTCTATATGACGGATAAGATCGGTAAAAAATATGGCGGCACCGTTTAACACACCTACAGCCACAATTTCCTTGCCGGCATAATCTCTTTCTATCTCCTTTCCAAGTTCATACACTCTCTTGGCAATCAGTTCGCCTGACAGTTTTAAGGTTAAGGTAATATTTTCATTCATAGACAAATCCTAATTAAATTCAAAACTGTAGATTAAGTCGACAGCCTGATCTACAGAGGAGACAAATTCAGCATAGAGTTTACGCACCAGCTCATAGCGTACTTTAAATTCACCTACTGCATTATATATACCATAGCCGTAGGAAATTCTAATCTTTTTGGTCAGATAGCCCTGTACTGAGACCTGTGCCTCATCTCCAGAGCCTGAGGCTCCAACCTGTACATCCTGAAAACCAAGTACTCCGACAATGGAGTTGACAAGACTTGTAGTGGAGCTAAGTCCCAGACCTAAAAGCAGTGCTCCGTTGTTGGCATCCTGTGTGGCCGATGATTTTTCAAGACCGTGGCCGTAGAGTATATATGAGAGTATCTCATTTTCAGACATGGCAGGACGTGAGAACAAGTCTATATCAGGCTCAAGCGCGCTGCCTGACACCTTGATGCCAACCTCCACATCATCCTCAAGCTCATCAGAGTTGGCAATAACCTCAAAATCAAGAGCAGGATTGGTTATATTGCCGTTGAATATGGTATCGGCCTTAACCACATGGAAGTGATGACCATAAAGCTCAATCTCGCCATCTTTAAGTGAAATTTTACCACTGCCGGTAAAATCAGCGCTATCTTTTTGTTTGGAAACATTGACAGCTCCTGCCACCAGAGCATTAAGCCCCATGGCGCTCAACTGCACATCATCACCTAAGGTCACATCAAGATTGATGGCACTCTCAAGCGGAGCCTTGGCCTTTGGCTTTAGAGCCTGTGTGCCATGTGAGCCTATAACTATCTCATCTTTTGACACACCTATAGAGCTTGAGGACAGACCTTTGACTGTAAGCTGTGCCTTTGGAATATGCACACTGCCCTTGACATCAACACTCTGTGTCAGTGAGGCTGCAATATCAATATCAGCAATGGCGGCACCATAGCCTGCTAAAAAGGCCGGCAGATTTTTAGCTTTAAAGGCCATCTGCCCCTGTGCTTCGTCTTGCCAGTCAAGCTGACCGTCAATATTGAGTTTTTCACCGTTTAAATTGATAAAACCGCCTATATTGGCAGAGCTGCCAAGGCCTTTGAGCAACAGGGCAAAATCTTCAATCTGACCAATATCATAGCGAGGCTCAGCCTTGCCTGCAACCTTGATATCACCATAAAAAAGAGGCTTATCAAGAGTACCGCCTATGCTCCCAGAGCTTTGCACCTGACCTTCAATATCATTGAAAATCTGTCCTACCTGACTTATTAGTTTTAAATCAAGCCTGTCTATATCAATACTGCCAGATAACTTTCTGCTCTTTTTTATATCACTTACTTTGACATTGACAAGACCGTTGCCAAGATTGCGGCGCATAGCAAATTCAAGCCTGGCGCCAATGTTGTTGTCACTGCCATCAAAATCAAGTATTAGTTTTTCAAAAGGCACAAAGACTGACGGTGCTATAAACAATGAGTTGTTGGCATTGATAAAGCCTTTGGCCTTGACCCTGCCATCTTTGATATCAATTGTGGCCCTGGCATTGACACTGCCCTTTAGATCATAGCTCTTTGGCATAAACAATCTTAAATACTTAAGATTAAGCTCTTTTAAATCTATATTTGAGGTAAAAAGATTCTGACCAAATTTAGTATCAGATACAAAAAGACTACCTACATTGCCGCGCAGCTCAAAAGAGCCTATCTCACCTGATTTTTTATTAAAATTATACTCAAGAGGGATCTCTTCTTGCAGCGAGAGGGAAATGCCTCTTATATTGTTTAAAATAAGCTCGCCTATAGAGCCTGTATACACAGCAGCGTCCTTATCTAGAGCGCCGTCATAGTCAAGATACAGTGTATTGTTGCCAGCACAGATAAAATTGACAGAGTGATCAGCTAAAGCTCCATGCACATCAAGCACACACTGCTTTAAATCCTCAAGATCAACTCCAGGACGCAGCGATGAGATAAGGCCTGTCAGACCAAAGGACATATCCTTGGTTTTTAAAAAGCTGTTGACATTGATATCATCTAAAATCATGTCATCAAACTTTACTCTGTATGATCTGGCATTAAGATTGATATCAAGATCATCAAGCGCACCTGTAACTTTTAGTGTGCCTGCAGCATCTCCGCTCAATGATGGATGCAAAAGTGTAAGATTGTAAAGATTTACAGTACCATGCAGATCAGAGTTATCCCCGACAACGCCTTTTATATGCACTGCATTGTTCTTTTGTAAGAAGCTAAGCTCCTCTATATTGATGCCAGATCTTACAGAGCCCTTTATATTCTGTCCCTGCAGCAGAGCATCAACTCCATTTAAATGGGCACTGGCGCGCAGTCCTTTAACATCAAGATTTGAGTTTAGAACATCATTGTTATCAAGATAGGCACTAAGATTTGAGGACAATGACAAAGGTCCTTTTAGATTTTTATCTATAAAAGACCCATCACTTACATTCAATGACACAGTACCGTCAAGCCCAAAGACTGTGCTGTAGTTTAAATGCCCCCTGTAGGTGGCATCTACCATAGATCCCTCATACAGACCCTTTAGATTCAAAGCTTTAATATCCATATCGCCAATGCGTATTAAAGAATTTAAATCTACCTTGAAATCCTTAAGGCCATAGCCTGAGATAATACCGCCAAATTTGGTATCAAGTCCGTTGATCAAAGAGCCTCTGGTGTGCAAAAGCAGCCTGGTGCCGCGGGCTTTTGGCGTATCTGTAAGCAATGGCCAGGCAAAGGCTGCGCTTACAACATCGGCATTTAGTGCCAGATCATCTGACAGAGCATTAAATCTTATATCAACTGCTGTCTTATCAGGATTTAAAAGCTCAGCCTTTAGGTTAATATCACTCAAGGAGCCTGTAACTGTACCAGAACCTTTAAGGCCATATAATAAACCTTCATAATTGTCATGGGTATAGTCATTGACAGCGCCCTGACCCTCTACACTAAAATCAAGATCGTAGTAATTTTCAAAGCGCATGCTGCCTTTGATATTTACATCACCAAGCTTATGCTTGAGCTTTAAATATCTGATCTTAACCAGGGTATCTTCAAAAGAGCCACTCAACTCTCCATCAAATAAACCTGTATCATAGCCATCCTGATAATAGCGTGAATTGGTAACCTTAAGCGAGGCAATATATGCATTTAAAGGCAGATGCACAGTATAGAGCTTTTCAATAACCCCATCACGACCTGAAAAACGATAGCTATCTGAGTGTTTAACATCCCCTGCATCTTTTAAAGATGCCTTATCCTCACTCTCTTTTAAAGACAGAGCTTCATCCTGAGATGCAGCTTGCACCTTATCTTTATCTGATGCTAACGCCTTGTCAGTATTATCGCTCTTATCTGCTATCTGTCCATCAGCGCTCTTTTGAGCCTTTGTATTTGAAGCACTCTGGCTATTTTGTGTATTTTCATCAGCTGTTATATTGTCTGCAGTGTCTTTTATAGCAGAGCTCTTGTTATCAGCTACAATATTGCTCTCTTCTGTTTTATTGCTACTAGAGGCACTCTTGTGCTCATCTGTATTTTTCGTATCTAAAACAGCATTGTTCTTGTCATCGATCTTGTCATTGCTATTATTTTCACTCTTGCCATAGCTGCTTTTATCATGCCCCGTCTCATCATTTTTAAGATGCACCAGGATACTGTCACCAAGACCTTCCATAAGCTGAGCTGAGCTGTCAAAGGCGCGCAGCTTACCCTCAAACATAGCCACATGCACATCGACAATATCAGACAGATAGGCAAAATCATCAACGCGCAGTCTTTCAATAAAAATCTTTACAGGAAACTTTAAAATAAAGATTTCATCAGAGGAAGTATCTGTCTTATCTTCACTCTTATCCTCTTTGCCATCGTCTTTTAACAAAAGCTCAACTTTAAGATTTTTACTGTGCAGATCTTTTACATAATAGGTGCCAAGAGCTAGAAGATCATAAAGACCTGAGCTTTTAATATTTAAAAAATCGGCACTGACTGAAACAATATCAGGCACATTGACATGTACCTTATCAAGCATCAGCCCTCTGGCAATAGAGCCGTCTGTAATGGTAGCAGAGATATTGACCACACCCTCAAGCGCACCTGAGGCTCTGCTCAGTACAAAGCGGGCACCTGCTGTGGTATAGAGCAGTAGCGACAGGGTAAGAAGCAGCACCACAAACAATGGCAACAGGCCATATAGTAAAAACTGTTTTATTCTCTTTTTAATAACTACGTGCATAATTAAAACTCAGGACCAAAGGCAAAGTGCAGTCTTACATCTTTTGGCTCATTATCAATGCCCACGCCTACATCCACGCGCAAGGTACCATATGGTGAGATGTAGCGATAGCCAAGACCTGGTCCTACTACAATGTCATCAGAGCTGTAATCATCAGTTGCAGTACCGGCATCGGTAAAGACAGCCAGACGGGAATTGGCTATACCAATTGGAAACTGATATTCAAAAGATGCAGTGCTAAGGTAGCGTCCGCCTTTAAGGCCGCCTTTATTGACAGGGGCCTTGTCAAGATAGCCATAGCCGCGTATGGAATTGTCACCGCCTGCAAAAAAACGCAGTGAAGGAGGCACTGTACGTGCATCAGCTCCCATAAGGACACCCTGCTGCAGTCTTAAAATAAGGCGGGTTGACGGAGTTGGCGAGTAGATACGCTTTAAATTAAGCACAGAGCGTACAAAGGTATAATCAGAAATCTGTGCACTGCCACCTTCAATATCAAAGGAGACAAAATATCCGCGGCGCGGATCTATATTGCCAGAGGTCTCACGGCGTGAGAGAGTAAAAGACGGCATCAGATTCCAGCCATACCCTAGCTCAGATCCCTGCTCATAATCCTCATACTCTGCCTTAAGAGCATAGTCGCGGCGCCATACACCTGTCTGCTTGGCCACATAGTGAAAGCTTAAATGCGATCTGTCCGAGACTGTATCATTGATGTCTGTATGCGTCTGCGAGGCATTTATATAGTAATAATCAAGATTTGGATTGCGACGCGGGATCTTGTAGAAAATATTGGCATCCTGTGTCACAGTTGAGATTTTACTGGTCATATTAAGCTGATGACCTTTGCTGTTTAAAAGCGGCTTTTCCCACTCAAACAGGGCACGGGCACCTTCATCGGTTGAAAAACCGGCGCCCACGCGCATCAGATTTTTACTTTTGCGCTGCAGATTAATCTTCAATGGCACATGTCTGTCGGCAGTTGCATTGTCAACATCAGGCGTAAGATCAATTGATTTATAGTAATTGGTATCAGACAGTGAGCTTCTGTACTCATTGATAACACGGGTTGAAAAGTTCTTGCCCTCATTTAATATCATTAAAGTCTCAACAGGCTTTAAAAGCTCTTTAGTCTGCTCATCTGCCACAATCTTGCCAAATTTATAGCGTGCTCCTGTGTCAAAGATAAGCTCCACATCTGCCACATTCTGATCTTTGTAGACCATGATGCGTGATGAGATGATTTTGGCATCAAAAAAGCCAAGTGTAATGGCATCATTGCGCAGCTTTTCTTTAAGATCCTCGTACTCACCGTGGTTTAATATGGTATAGGACTCAATACCTGCATTTTCTATGGTGCGTCTGAAGGTTTTATATCTTGCGCCCTCACCTATAATCTGTACATCATAAGCGCGGATAAAAAGCGGTTTACCCTTGTCAATCCTGACTACAACCTCATAGGTTTTAAGGCCATTTGCAGCGACTGTATCGGTTTTATTGCCAGAAGCTGTGCCATGGCTTAAAGCCTCCTGCGGCAACTCAACCTTGATGACAGGGTTGTAATAGCCAAGGGCACGCAGTGCAAGACGGGTATTTTCTCTTATCTCGCGGACAAATAATCTGGCTCTTTTTACAGATATGGGCGGCAGAGCCTCAAGTGAGGTCTGTACATTGGTATAAAGCTCATCCTCTACTCCCTCAATGCTGAAGGTTACAGGATCTTTTACCCTGGGCTCTGTCTTTTGAATAAGATCATTGTTTGAAGAGCAGGCTGTGGCAAAAAACATAAACACAAGGCATAAGAGCGACACAAAAGATGATCTTAACCATCCTCTTTTGCATCTTATAGAAAATAATGCAGCATCTGATGCTCTTGACAACACAATAAAGGCCTGTTTTTGATTAAATCCTATCTTAAAAACAAGTATGTTTTAGGCAGGTTTCTCTTTAATAAATATAAGTTTGTATATTAACAGTTTTTATAAAACTGTGCACATTAAAAAAGCACTTTAAATCTTTTTGCCTGTACTCTTTTAAAAGACAAAAGTTACTGTGATCTGTAAAAACACTGACATCACACAAAAGATTAATGCTGATCTCCTATCTTTCTCTTATGAAGATTATTGCTCAGATGAATGAGATAGTGTGAGCATCTCTTTAAAAGATGAGCAAGGCAAATGGGCAGGGTCATGGTCTTCTGATAAAGGTGCTACGGTACAAGGACATAGGCCTCCTTAGTTGATAAAATTTATGACGACCACCAGGCAACCAGGGAATTTTTAACACCTAACACAGTTAACGTTACAATAAGGTCTCAAGTTCCTAGGTATGTCTAATAAGCGCAGCTTTTTTATCATTAAGCGCCCACAGAGCGCATTTACCTTGAAAAAAATTAACATTTATGTAAAATATGTAAGACTTAGCATACAAATTTTACATCTGTAAAAAGAGACTAAGTCAGTCTATCAGCAATCTAATTTGGGGGTCTTTGTGGTCATTACTTCCGCAATCCTTGCACTCGCTGACGGCACAGTCTTTAAAGGTAAAGCATTTGGCGCCAAGGGCGTGACCGAAATAGGCGAAGTGGTCTTTAACACATCCATGACGGGCTATCAGGAAATATTAACTGATCCTTCATATACCAAACAATTAGTAACTCTTACCTATCCGCATATTGGCAACTACGGTACCAATGATGAAGATTTTGAATCTTCAGGCGTATGCGCCCAGGGTCTTATTGTACGTGACCTGTCAATGGTAAGTTCCAATTTCAGATCTCAATACTCTCTTAGCGATTTTTTAGAAAAGCATAAAAAACCAGGTATCTGCGGTATTGACACCAGAATGCTGACCCGCATCATACGTGAAAAAGGTGCACAGAACGGCTGTCTGACAACAGATCCGCGCATTGATGCAGCCAAGGCTGTGGAAATGGCCCGCTCCTTTGAAGGTTTAAAGGGCATGGATCTGGCCAAAGTTGTAACCACCAAGGAAAAATACATCTTTACACAGACTGAGTGGCAGTTAGGCACAGGTTATGGTGAGCTTGAGCAGGGACGCTTTAACGTTGTGGCCTATGATTTTGGCATCAAGAAGAATATATTGCGTATGCTCGCCTCCCGCGGCTGCAATATAACTGTGGTACCTGCAACAACTCCTGCCTCTGAGGTTATTGCCATGAATCCAGATGGCATCTTCCTGTCAAACGGTCCTGGTGATCCTGAGCCTTGTACCTATGCCATCGAGGCTATAAAAGAGTTTTTAGACAAAAAGATTCCTCTGTTTGGCATCTGCCTTGGCCATCAGCTTTTAGGCCTGGCATCAGGTGCCAGAACCATCAAGATGAAGTTTGGTCATCACGGTGCCAACCATCCTGTACGTGATGAGGCTACCTCACTTGTGTATATAACCTCACAGAACCACGGCTTCTGTGTGGACAAGGATACACTGCCAGACAATGTCAAGGTCACCTTTGTCTCATTGTTTGACGGTTCACTGCAGGGCATTGAAAGAACCGATGCTCCGGCCTTTAGCTTCCAGGGACATCCTGAGGCAAGCCCAGGACCTCATGAGAGCAGCATGCTCTTTGATCACTTTATTGATTTAATGTGCAAGTACAGAAATATCTAAAGCAGGTTGATTAAATGCCAAAACGTACTGACCTTAAAAGTATATTGATTCTTGGTGCAGGCCCTATTGTCATCGGTCAGGCCTGTGAATTTGACTATTCAGGAACCCAGGCCTGTCGTGCGCTCAAGGAAGAGGGTTACAGAGTAATTCTTGTAAACTCAAATCCGGCCACCATCATGACCGATCCTAATATTGCAGATGCCACCTATATCGAGCCTATACACTGGCAGGTTGTTGAGAAGATTATTGAAAAGGAGCGTCCTGATGCCGTACTGCCTACCATGGGCGGCCAGACAGCTCTCAACTGCGCTCTTGATTTAGAGCGTCACGGCGTACTTGAAAAATACAATGTCGAGATGATTGGTGCCAATGCCGACACCATAGACAAGGCTGAAAACCGTGAACGCTTTGACGAGGCCATGAAGAAAATAGGCCTCTCCTGTCCAAAATCAGGTATTGCCCACTCTTTGGCCGAGGCCTGGGAAGTACAGAGCGAGGTTGGTTTCCCTTGTATCATCAGACCGTCCTTTACCATGGGCGGCACCGGAGGCGGTATTGCCTACAACCCTGAGGAGTTTGAGGCTATCTGCCAGAAGGGTCTTGACAGCTCCCCTACCCACGAGCTTTTAATTGACGAGTCACTTATTGGCTGGAAAGAGTTTGAGATGGAAGTGGTGCGTGACAGAAAGGATAACTGCATCATTGTCTGCTCCATTGAAAACCTCGATCCTATGGGTATTCACACCGGCGACTCCATTACTGTGGCTCCGGCTCAGACATTAACTGACAAGGAATATCAGATCATGCGTGATGCGGCTATGGCCGTACTGCGCGAGATTGGCGTTGAAACCGGCGGCTCCAACGTACAGTTTGGTATCTGTCCAAAGACAGGCCGTATGGTTATCATTGAGATGAACCCTCGTGTATCACGCTCATCAGCCCTGGCCTCAAAGGCTACAGGCTTCCCTATTGCCAAGATTGCAGCCAAACTTGCCATAGGCTATACCCTAGATGAGCTTGGCAATGATATTACCAGTGGCAAGACACCAGCCTCATTTGAGCCGTCAATTGACTATGTAGTCACCAAGGTACCGCGCTTTAACTTTGAGAAGTTCCCAAATTCCAATGACCGTCTGACTACACAGATGAAATCTGTAGGTGAGGTTATGGCCATCGGTCGCACCTTCCAGGAGTCACTGCAAAAAGCTCTGCGTGGACTTGAGACTGGCAAGAACGGCTTTGATTCACGCATTGACATGAACTCAAAAGAGGCCCGCACCAAGGTGCTGCACGAACTTGAGGATGCAGGCGCCCACCGTATCTGGTATTTAGGTGATGCCTTCCGCATGGGTATGACTGTAGAGGAGGTTTTCAACTACACAGCTATTGACCCATGGTTCCTCACACAGATTAAAGATATTATCGATATTGAAAAGTCACTTGACGGCAAGACACTAAAGGCCATTGACGCCACCTATATGCAGGAGCTCAAGAGCAAGGGCTTTTCAGATGCCCGTCTTGGCGAGCTTTTAAATGTATCTGAAGAGCAGGTGCGCGAGCGCCGCTGGCTGTTTGATATCTACCCTACCTACAAGAGAGTGGATACCTGTGCAGCAGAATTTGCCACCTCAACTGCCTATATGTACTCAACCTATGAGCAGGAGTGTGAGTCAAATCCTACAGATAAAAAGAAGATTATTGTGTTAGGCGGCGGTCCTAACCGTATTGGTCAGGGTATTGAATTTGACTACTGCTGTGTACATGCCTCCATGGCTCTGCGCGAGGATGGCTATGAGACCATTATGGTCAACTGCAACCCTGAGACTGTATCAACAGACTATGATATCTCAGACAGACTGTACTTTGAGCCAGTGACCTTAGAGGATGTGCTTGAGATTGCCCGCATTGAAAAGCCTGTGGGTGTTATTGTGCAGTTTGGCGGCCAGACTCCGCTCAAGCTGGCCCGCGATCTTGAGGCTGCAGGTGTACCTATTATTGGTACTTCACCTGATGCTATCGACAGAGCCGAAGATCGTCAGCGTTTCCAGGAAGCTGTAGAGAAGCTACAGTTGCTGCAGCCTGAAAACGGCACAGCTACCTCTTTAAATCAGGCCGTAGCTATTGCCTCCAAGATTGGCTATCCTTTAGTTGTAAGACCATCATATGTGCTTGGCGGCCGTGCCATGGAAGTTGTGTATGATGAGGAGGATCTGCGCCGCTACTTCAATGAGGCTGTCAAGGTTTCAAACAAGGCTCCTGTGCTTTTAGACAAGTTTTTAGATCAGGCTACAGAGATTGACGTCGATGCCGTCTGTGACGGCAAGGATGTGATAATAGGCGGTATTATGGAGCACGTTGAGGAGTGCGGTGTGCACTCAGGTGATGCCTCCTGTGTTCTGCCACCATGGCATCTCTCCCGCGACATTCAAAAGCGTATTGCCAATTTAAGCCGCGATCTGGCCCTCGAGCTTGATGTTAAAGGTCTTATGAATGTGCAGCTTGCAGTGCGTGAGGATAAGATCTACCTGATTGAGGTTAACCCTCGTGCCGCCCGTACTGTGCCATTTGTATCCAAGGCCACAGGTCTGCCACTTGCCAAGATTGCAGCCCGTATCATGGTAGGTCAGAGTCTTAAAGATCAGGGTATAACTTCACAGATTAACCCACCTTACTACTCTGTAAAAGAAGTGGTTATGCCTTTCCATAAATTCCCAGGCTCAGATCCTATTTTAGGCCCTGAGATGAGATCTACAGGTGAGGTTATGGGTACAGCCAAGCTCTTCCCTGAGGCCTTTGCCAAGGCACAGCTTGCAGCCTCAAGCCCTGTGGTAAGAAAAGGCCGCGCCCTGCTGTCTATCAGAAATTCAGACAAGCACCGTCTGCCAGAGCTTGGCCGTCTCTTAATTGAGGCAGGCTTCAGCCTCGATGCCACAGGCGGCACCTACAAGACTCTAAAGGATGCAGGTTTGGAGGTTAAGCTTGTCAAGAAGGTCTATGAAGGCCGTCCTAATATTTTAGATGGCATCAAGTCCAAAAACTACGACTGGGTAATCAATACCACAGAAGGTCGTCAGTCAGTACTTGACTCAAGAGCTCTGCGCCGTGGCGCCCTGCAGTACAATATTTCCTACTGCACCACCATGAATGCAGCCTTTGCCGCCCTTGAGGCCGTTTCTGAAAATGAATACAACAATGTCCATTCATTGCAGGAATTACATGCCATGATTAAAGACTAAAACTCTTTAATCAAAAAAGGGCCTGTTTTTGAGTGATCTAGCAAAATTACTCTAAAAGCAGGCCTTTTTTATTGCTCTTTTTACAAAACTTAACTAAGTTTATAAAAAGAGGAGAGTTTATGATAGAAATTGTTACAGCTACGCACAGCGATTTTGAGGCTATAGATGCTATAGCTCAGAAGAATCTTGGCGCCGACTACTATAATGTGCACAGTACCGAAGAGATTGACTACATGCAGGATCTGCATTATGCACAGGGCAGCACTTTAGTATCTGAAGATGACGTGCAGTGTACCTTTGTGGCTAAAGAGGATGGTGTATGCCTGGGCTTTGTCTGTGTCACACAAGAAGGGCCTGAGCTTTATCATCTGACAAAAATCTATGTTACAGCGCCAAGACAGAATAATGGCCTTGGCAGTGCTCTGTTTGACAGGGTTGTCTCTTATATAAAAGAGCGGCATCACAATGAGCAGGTCATACTTGAGCTTAATGTCAGCAGTCACAATAAAAGCGCCAACTTCTATCATCGTGTGGGCATGCACAAGGTGCGCGAGAATATTGTAAGTCTTGATAACAATTTTACCTTTGTGCAGGATGTCTACAGTATGACCATTGACTGTCCATAGTATAGTCGCAAAACAGGCGCTATTGCTACCACCTTTATACTATGTGTGCTAAGTGTTGATTCACTACACTCTGTTATGACAGATCTGAGAGCATAGCTGTATCGCTCTCAGGGGCTGATGCCATGGCGCCGCTTTTTTTACCTATGGCACAGAATATGGCATTAAGCTGGCGCAGATCGCCTATAATACCCACCACAATGGCACTTATATCAGCCCCGTCACTTTCCTGTGTCTGAGCATTCATCTGCCTTATAGTATACTTCTCTGTCATTTTTCTGTACTTTATCTTGCTCTGCATAAGCTGTGATACATACTCATCAGAGCCAGTCATCAGCGCATTTAAGGCAACTGCCAGATTTTCATTGGCATTTTTACAAAGCTTAATCAGATCCGATCGGGCATAGGCCGAGAAATTATGATCCCTGCTGTGATTTAAAAAACTCACATCAGACTGCATTCTTTTTATAAGATCGCTGCCCTGTATGCATGAGATTAAAGCTCCCACCGTCTGATAATAGCCCTCATCATGTGACATCACGCCATCATCTATGGCATTAAGATACTGCCTTACCTTTATAGATAACATCTCAATGACATGCGCCCTTTGCTCAATACGCTGCGAATGCCCTGTCTTGCCTGTAAGTGACAGCTCAAAAAGCTGCAGCATTTCATGTAAAAAACCACCTAGGCGTAAAATCTCCTTTATGGCATTGATACGAGCCAAAGGTGCATTGCCAAGAGCACCAGTATCAAGATACACAGGCTCAGTCTCATCAATACTTTGAATCTTTACATCTGCTATTAAATGCATCAGAGCTTTAGCATACAGTGATGACAGCGGCAGCATCAGAGCCAGTACACTTAAATTAAAGGTTACATGAAACCAGATAACCTCCTGCGACTCATCCATATCAAGTCTGTAAAAATCACTGCTTTGCAGCAATACTATATAGATTAGTGCCAGCGTGGCTTTGAATAAAAAGTTGCCAAGCATTACTCTTTTAGCCCCTGTTCCCTGACTTAGCGAGCCTAAAATCTCCAGTGCGCAGCTGCCAAGATTGGCGCCTATAACCAAAAATAAGGCAGAGAGCAGATCAAGTGACTGCGCTGCACACAGTGAAGCTGTTAAAATCACAGCAGCAAGCGATGAATAGCAGATTATAGCCAACAGCGCACCAAAGATAATGCAGATGGTAAACTCACCACTAAGTGATGAGAGAATAAGCTGCATAGTATTAGACTGCGCTATAGGTCTTGTGGTGCTGACTATTATCTCAAGGGCTAAAAGAATAATACCAAGACCGATTAAAATACGGCCGGCCTTGCCCACCTTACTTTGTCTGCGGCTCAGAAATAAAAAGATGCCAACAGATAAAAGTACAGGACATAAAAAGGACAGATCAAAGGTTAAGATTCTGGCCATAAGCGCTGAGCCCACATTGGCACCTAGCATAATCACCAAAGATGGGGTCAGTGCAATAAGATTTTTGGATAAAAATGATGATACAAGCATGGCTGTGGCATTTGAACTCTGTACCAGGGCGGTAATGGCCACGCCCGAGAACATCGAGTTTAACATCCACAGCCTTGAGGTAAGGCTTTTGCTTAAAAAGACATTAATCTTGTCACCAAAGGTTCTTAGCATTCCGCTTTTTGTCATGTAGATGCCCCATGAGAGCATAGCTACACCTGATATAAGATTTAATAATGTCAGCATAACCCTACCTCGTTACAAAGTGCTATTTGCTCTCCTGACTGTTGCTTACGTCATCTTTAAAGAATACCAGGAAGGCAACAAAGACAGCGGCGGCAATGGCTCCTGCTATATACCAGAAGCTGTACCACTGTGGCAGACCTGCAGCTGAGGTATCACTTACCTGTGAGTTGAAGATATAGCCGCAGACTGATGAGGCAAAGAACAGACCTACACCGTTTGAGGCAATAAAGCGCAGTGACTGAGCCTGAGCCTTGATATTCTCACCTGCCTTCTTGTCAGCATAAATGTCGGCAACAGAGAAGAAGAAGTCCCAGCAGATACCCTGCAGCACAAGACCTATAATAACCAGCATGGTATTGCCAGAGACTGCAGCTTCAGCAAATAAGGCAGAGCGTATAGCCCAGCAGATCATGCCTGTCATTAAAGTAACCTTAAAGCCAAACTTTAACAGGAAGAATGGAATTAAGAATACAAAGAGCACTTCCATGGCCACGCCAATCTGCATCATAGAAGCGGCATTGTCAAAGCCAATAGCCTTTAAAAATACTGGAATATAGGCGGAGTATGCTGTCTTTGGCACCATGAGCACTAAAATTGAGAGCATCATGATGGTAAAGTATTTGTCTTTAAAGAGCGCAAAGGCATCAAGACATAAAAGATCGCGCATGGAGAACTCACGACCTGCCATCTTAGGTGGAGTATGTGGCAGTGTCAGACAGTAGGCTGACATAATAAGAGCAGTGATAGAGGCTACATACCAGGTCATTACATCACCAGACCAGCCCATCTCGCCAATGAACAGACCTAAGGCTACATAACCTATAGAGCCAAACATACGGATGACAGGGAAGTGACGTGAGCCATCAACGTGAGAGAAGGCAATAGAATTGGTCAGAGCCACTGTAGGATAATAGATAAGGCCTACAAAGAATAAACCTGCAAGCACCATCATCTTGTTCTCACCTACAATAAACATGGAGGTAAGATAGACCACAGCTGCAAGTAGCAGATGCATCAGGGCTAAAACCTTTTCTGTGGCAAAGAATCTGTCTGCCACCATACCTACAAACATAGGAGATAAAATTGTAGCCACACCTAAAACTGCATAGGCGTTGCCAATAATATCAGCCATATTATAGGAACTTAAAACCAGACCCAGGGTTAAAACCCAGGCTCCCTGTACCACATACTGTACAAACATCATCGCCATCAGGCGTGCCATAACCACTTTCATAAAAAATCTCCTAAACGTTTAACTTCAATCCATCAAAGGCAACTTCAATACCGCAGTCTTTAACTCTCTGCTCAATCTCCTCATGAGTCATGGCAGAGGAGTGCGAGACGTGGGAGGCATAGACTTTGCTGTGCTCTGTCAACACTCCCATATCCCTTAATCTCTTGCACTGGGCAAAAAGTGAGGCAAAGTTCAGATGATTGTCGGATTTGACACCTTCAATATAGTCGGCATAGGTGCACTCAAAGACGGCAAGATCGATAGTGTATTTTGCTAAAAACTCAAATGAGCACTCTGGCAGGTAACCGCTGTCCAGGCCATAGAGGAAGGTCCTGCCGTCTTTTTGTATTATGTAGTTGTAGCACAGCTCCATACGGGCATGATTGGCAAGAATAGGGGTTATGGTATAACCCATATGCTCAAAGCTCATAAAAGGAGCTACAACCTTAAGCACAAATCTGTCACCGCCTAAACCGTCAAGCGCATTAAAGGCGCCCTTGATGGCACAGTCATTGCCAAAGACATACATTGGGCTGTCAATGTTATAGCCAAAGTTTACGCATCTTGAGACAAATTCGCCTACATTGAAATGATCAGGATGGGTATGGGTAAAGAGTGTGGTGTGCACGCCTCTTGCGCTAAGCCCCTCACGGGTCAGCTGTGCTGACCACTCAGGTGACATATCAATCTGAATACAGTCATCAACCATGACAGAGGCTCTGCTTCTTACATTTTTGCCGCCCTGCTCTCTGGCCAGAGTGCAGATCTTGCAGTTGCAAAAAGGATTGGGAATACCCTCTGAGGCTGCTGTACCTAAAAATCTGACTAACATAAAAACTCCTATAACGGTTAAAGACCAGTGGCCTTGTTTACAATATAAACTGCATCATCGTGCAGCTCCTTGGCATGAGAGCTGCTCTTTGATGACTCATAGTAAATCTTGTATAAATTCTCAGTACCAGATGGACGGGCAGAGAAAAAGCCGTCTTCACACACCACCTTGATACCGCCTATATCCTCATTGTTACCTGGGGCTTTGACCAAAACTTTTGTGATCTTGGAGCCTGCCAGGGTATCTTTGCTTATTGAGCTTTCATTTAAGGACTTAAAAGCCTCTTTTTGCTCTTTAGTAATTGGCACATCATCACGGCCGTAGAAAAATTCACCAAAGCAGCTCTGCAAATAGGCATAGTACTCATCAATGCTCATAGAGCTTGCAGCCATGAGCTCGGCACCAATAAGACCTGCTGTAAAGCCATCCTTGTCGGTTACAAAAGGCACACCGTTAAAATCAAGGAAGGAGGCACCTGCGCTCTCTTCACAGCCAAAGACCAGATCGGTTGCAAAAAGCCCCTGAGAGAACCACTTAAAGCCAATCGGGGTTTCATAGACGTTAAAATTGCTGCTTTTTATAATGCTGTCCATCATCAATGAAGCCCCAATGGTTTTACCCACAGCTCTGCCCTGCGGCCACTTTTTGCGGCTTTGCAGCAGATAATGCATCATGCAGCATAAATAATGATTGGAGTTGACCAGACCCTTTTTAGTCACCACACCATGCCTATCGGCATCAGGATCATTGGCTATGGCAAAATCAAAACTGTCTGTCATTGAGGTTAAAGGCTTCATGGTATAAGGAGACATGCAGTCCATTCTGATCTTGCCGTCATAATCGTATGGCATAAAGGAGAAGGATGAGTCTATTCTCTTGTTGACAATATTAAGTCTAATACCGTAGAAATCCTCAATCTCCTGCCAGTAGGCAAGTGAGCTGCCTCCCTGAGGATTGACTGCAAGAGCAATATTGGATGCGGCAATTTCCTGCATATTGATGGTTAAGGCCAGATCTTCTACATAATCATGCTGCATGTTTTTAAAATGCACATACTCAGATTTTACAGCCTCATTCCATGGCAGGCTGACGACGGCTTTATTACCATCCTTTAAAATCTCATTGGCCAGTGTCTCAATTTGCCTTGTGTAATAGGTAGAGGCAGGACCGCCGTGAGGTGGATTGTACTTAAAGCCACCGTCCTCTGGAGGATTGTGGGAAGGGGTTATAATAATGCCGTCTGACAATCTGTCACTGTTTAAATTATGTTTTACTATCTGACGTGAAATAACAGGGGTTGGGGTGACTTCAAAATTGCAGGCTACAACTGTATCTACTCTATTGGCGCATAAAACCTCAAGGGCTGTTTTATAGGCACACTCTGATAAGGCATGGGTATCATGGCCCAAAAAGACAGGTCCTGTGTGGCCCCATTTATCTCTTAAAATGACAATGGCCTGGGTTAATGCCTCAATGTGCGCTCTGGTATAGGTGCCATCACGTGAGCTGCCTCTGTGACCTGAGGTGCCAAAGGCTATGGCATATTTGTCGTTGCTGCACTCTATTTTATTTTCATAATATAAAGATACAACATCTGCAATGTTGACCAGATTGAAATTGCAGGCCTCAATACCTGCTTTGCTATCTACTGTCATAATCTTTACCTGTTTTGAACACACGATGAAGATTAAAACACTGTGTTGATAAAATTTGTGATTATAATCACGTTTAATTTTAGACTT
>Reba_p2__coassemble_564_pt1 | contig 27565 bp, 22 predicted proteins | sample Reba_p2__metabat2_low_PE_042 | metagenome-assembled genome bin Reba_p2 | reverse complement strand
GGCATATACATGACCGCTCTGGTTTTAGGACATAAGAATCCGGATACAGACTCAATTATTTCAGCACTTAGCGCCACCAATTTATACAAAGGACGCGGTTTTGATGTACAGAGCGCAGCTCAGGGCAAGCCTGCTCCTGAAACTGCCTTTGTGCTTAAAAGATTTAATCTTGAGGCCCCTCAGGAGATACATGAGGTTGCAGGCCGTGATGTTTTTTTAGTTGACTACTCCGATCTGGCCCAGGCTCCTGATGATTTTGCCAAGTGCACCTTAAAGGGCATTATTGATCATCACAAATTAGGTGATGTTACATCAGATGCTCCTGTTGAGTGCTGGATTCAGCCTGTTGGCTGCTCCAACACCCTGATTAAAATGATGCACGATTACTACAATGTTGCAATTGACAAGAACCTGGCAGGTGCCATGCTCTGTGCCATTTTATCTGACACTGTACTCTTCAAGAGCCCAACCTGCACCGAGCATGATAAAAAGGCAGCAGCAGAGCTTGCACAGATTGCCGGTATTGATGACATGATTGCCCTGGGTATGGAAATGTTCAAGGCCAAGAGCAATTTAGACGGCGCCACCCCACGTGAGCTTATTTTCAGAGACTTTAAAGACTTTGACATGTCAGGTAACAAGGTAGGCATCGGACAGCTTGAGCTGACCTCACTGTCACTTGTCACCCCTGAGCTTAAGGCTGCCCTTAAAGAGGAGCTTGGCAAGGTTAAAGCTGAAGGTCGTCACAGTGCCGTGCTCATTATCACTGATGTGATGGAAGAAGGTTCAGAGCTTCTTTTATGCTCAGACAATAGCGAGATTATCACCAAGGCCCTTAATGCCACCTTATCCGATAACATGTGGCTGCCTGGCGTTATGAGCCGCAAAAAGCAGGTTGTACCACCTCTTGAGGCCGCATTTAAAGCTTAATCTTAATTAATTTGCACCTGCGGATCATCACGATCCGCATTTTTTTCTGTTAAAACCCCACTTTTATAAGTATGCAAAAAATTCCAAGTATAGGCATTGTCTCTTTGGGCTGTGCCAAAAACCTTGTAGACACACAGCGCCTGACCTCACTGCTTGTAGCGCGCGGCTATCAGATAAAGGATGAGTATGACAGCTGTGATCTTATTATTGTCAACACCTGCGGCTTTATTGCCCCTGCCATCAAGGAATCACTTGAGGCTATAGGTGTGGCCCTTGAGCACTCTCAGAAAGTTATAGTCATGGGCTGTCTTGGCAGCAATGACAAGCTTATTTTACAAAATTATCCCAATGTACTTGCAGTCTATGGACCTGGCATGCGAGCCTCCGTCATGCGCGGAGTGATAAAGGCCATAGGTGAGCCGCCGCAGGATGCTGTGCAGCGAGTAAATCCATCAGGTATACTTTTAACCCCTCCGCACTATGCCTATGTCAAGGTGGCCGAGGGCTGCCGCCACCGCTGCTCATTCTGCATCATTCCAAAACTGCGTGGTCCTCTGCGCTCACGCAGTGTTGAGCATATTTATGCTGAATGCTCCGATCTGGTTAAAAACGGTGTTAAAGAGCTTTTAGTTATTGCGCAGGATTCATCTGATTATGGCATAGATCTTAAAGAGAAAAGCTCAATTTACGATCTGTGCCTTAAACTCTCTGAGCTCAAGCGCTGGATTCGCGTGCACTATGTCTATCCGTCAGCTGCCGCTGACAGATTGGTTGAACTTATGGCTGATAGAAAAATAGTGCCATATATTGATGTGCCGCTGCAGCATGCCCACCCTGATGTGCTAAAGGCTATGCGCCGTCCTGGCAATATTGAAAAGACCTTAAAGACTATTGAAAGATGGAGAGAGATCTGTCCTGATATTGCCATACGCTCTACCTTTATTGCAGGCTTTCCTGGTGAGACACACGAGCAGTTTAACTTCCTGCTTGATTTTCTAAAGGAGGCTAAGCTTGACAGAGTTGGCTGCTTTGCCTATTCAGATGTTGAAGGAGCCTCTGCCAACAGCATAGAGCCATCTGTACCATTTGATGTAAGACAGGACAGAGTGGCACAGCTTATGGAGCTTCAGGAGCAGATCTCCTATGCCAAGCTGCAACAGCGCATTGGCAAAAGCTATGAGATTATTGTAGACAGTGTCACCGATGAGCATGTGGCCATTGGCAGATCCATGTATGAATCACCAGATATTGACGGTCAGATCTTTATTGAAGATGCAAGAGGCATACGCGCAGGTGATATTGTAAAGGCCATTATCACACAGGCCGATGCCCATGATATGAATGCCATGCTGCCATCTAAGTACCATCAGTCTACAATACCTTTTGCAAAGCTGGACTAGACATTTGATACTGCGCCCTGCAGCCTTTTATAGACTAAGGCTCTGTTAAGAGCCTTTTGATAAAGAGGTTTTGCCTGTACAAAATTTTGATAAAGTCAAAACAGCAGAATACAGACGGTAAAAAGGCAGAGTACATACATACTCTGCCCTTTTTATACTCTAAGACCTACCCATAAAAAGGCAGTTAATTTTATTTATTTTAATAAAAAGAGCCATAGCCCTTTTTATCTTTGGCACTAAACAAATATCATCTACAATAAATCTTTTCAGGTGCGACCACCTTTGGCAGATCTTATAGCTGATTCATTTACTGCCTGTTTTATGGTTAATACAAAATTTGTTAAGCGCATTGTAAATTCCATAAAAGCAAAACGGCACCTTAAAGGTATAAATGTTTTGCACTTCCTATTATATACCATAATTTGGCCCGCTCTGTATATAGATTAATGTTAAAATTGTTTTTTTATGCATATTTACTGAAAATCATCAGATTTTTTATTTTACATCTCTAATTTTTATTCATCTGATCATACTCTTTGCACTATATAAAGACATTTTCTATAGTTTTTTAAAAATTTATCGATCCATATCACAATATTCACCATAAAGCCTGCAATGGCTTAAAACAGTTCTGATGGAAGTTTATTATTGATAAACAGAGATTTTGTGTGACACAGAGTGCAGGATGGTCAATATTTTATTTGATTTTTTAAATATTATGGCTCTACAGATGGATAGTTTTAGCCATTTTAGTGCACTTATACTTATTTATGTCAATTTAAATGAAAGCATACATTATTTTCATAAAGTCATCTTATCTCATTGTCTGCTTTTTATTTTTACTGACATTTTTCATCTTCTGCCAGGTATTTAAGGTGCTAAAATACAGATATGAGAGCAGATAAAAAGACTAGTGAGCATAAAAAAGATACAGGATTGTTCTCCCATATCTTTTTTATATGTATTTATAGGCTCAACAGGCCTTAGTGGCCGCAGGCCTTTTCAATAAGTCTTAATGTCATCTTAAGTGATTTTACAAATGAAGGTATTGGCAGAAATTCACAGTATGAGTGGAAATTGTGCGCACCTGTAAAGTAATTTGGGGTGACAATACCGGCAGGTGATAAGGCAGAACCGTCGGTGCCGCCGCGCATGGCTATGGTTATAGGCTTGATGCCAAGATCATCGGCTGCCTCATAGAGCATGGCTACAGGCTTGTCATCTCTGCTGACATTATTGGCGATATTGGCATAGATATCCTCCATCTCAAGTTCAATCTGAGCTTTTGGATGCATAAGCTTTAGAGTCTGTACACACTCTTTTATATAGTCCATACGTCTTTTGTAATTGTCCTTGTCAAAATCACGTATATGCATATCAAGTGTGCAGTACAGAGGATCAGACTTGCAGCCTACAAACCACCAGTAGCCATCCTTTTTATCGGTAAACTCAGGGGTCTGCTCTCTGTCAAACATATTCATAAAATCATGGGCTACAAGCAGAGGATTGACTAAAACACCCTTGGCAGACATTGGGTGGGCGCTCACACCCTTGATTTTAAGGCTTGCGGCACCTGCATTGAAGGTCTCATAGACAATCTCGCCTAAGCGACAGCTGTCAATGGTATAGGCATAATCAACATTGAATCTCTCCCTGGTTAAAAGCTTGGAGCCTTTAAGACCGGTTTCCTCATCAGGAACAAAGGCCACATGCAGATCGCCATGGGGCAGATTGTTTTTAATAATATACTCAAAGGCTGTCATGATATTGGCCATGGCTGCCTTGTTGTCAGCACCAAGCACTGAGGTGCCGTCGGTGAAGATAATATCCATATCCTTATAATGATTAAGCTCAGGATGCTGTGCAACTGAAATCTTGATATCAAGATCCTTGTTTAAAAGCACATCCTCACCGGTAAATTTTAAAATCTGAGGTTTGACCTCAGGGCTTAAGGAGACATCCACAGTATCAAGATGGGAGACAAAACCTATGGTGTCACCTTCACAGTTGCCCTTGAGCACTGCTGTTAAAATGGCATGCTCATCAAGCACAATATTTTCAAAGCCAAGATCCTCAAGCTCTTTTTTTAAAATTAAAGCCATGTCCATCTGACCTTGAGTTGAAGGTACAGTTTTAACAGATGCATCTGACTGTGATGGGGTTTTTACATAGCGTATGAAATTATCAACTAATCTTTGCTCTAAATCCATGTTTGTATCCTTAACATTGCCTTTAACATATTTTATTTAAAGTATATCAATTATAACAAAAAGGCAGAGATCTGCTTACCTTTTAGGGTATGAACATATCTCTGCCTGTCAGTCAGATTAGAAGTCAGCCTCTTTAGGCGCTCATCTCCTCTTCAATGATAAAGTGCTTTTTAAAGACTATACTTAAAGCCAGTATCACAAGGAAGATGACGCCAAAGCATAAGAAAGCAAAATCTGTGCTTTCATTGCCAGAGATGGTGCTTATGAGCACAAAGCCTGCAGGAGCTGCAAAGGCACCTACGTTACAGCCAATTAACATCCATGAGGTTACAAGAATGTTGGAGGTGCGCTTTGAGAGCGAGCCAATCATATTAAAGATATAGGAGATAACCAGAGGATAGGCCAGGCCGTTGATGCAGCAGGCAAGATAGAATACTGTTACATTGCTGGCCATAACCAGAATGAGGCATGACAGACCGGTTAACAGCAACGCTGCAAGCAGTGAGAAGTATTTAATCTTTTTGTAGATAATACCAAAGATACAGCCACCTGCCATGGTACAGAAGGAAATTGCTGTCATAAGTGATGAGGCATGTGACTCATCAAGATTATTAAGCTGCAGCAATGGGTGGACCTTGATGAAAAAGCCTACAGATACAAGCACGGTAAAGAGCAGAATAAGACAGTGCGGCAGAGCATTCAAAGGAATAAAGGTTTTGCCGCCAGATGCGTTTGTGACAGCACTCTCTTCCTTTGTCTGACTCTTTGCTGTAACTGTCTTGTCATCAGATGGCACAAAGAGCATAAAGATCAGGAAGATTGGCACAGCGCTAAGATAAACATATGGCACATAGGCATAGCCATAGTTTTCATAAACAACACCGGCAAGAGCCACAAGTGCAGTCTGTCCAAAGCCCTCTACTGCATTTCTAAGACCCATCATGGTGGCACATTCATTGCCGGTAAAGAAATCATCAATCATGGAGATGGCCAGGGCATTGATAAGACCAAGACCTACACCAAAGATAAGACGTGAGACAAACATCATCTCATAACTAGTCACCATAGCTGACATAAAAGATGAGGCAGTCACAACCACAAGACCTAAAAGCACAGTATTTTTCTTGCCAATGAGTCTTGATACAAAATCAGAGATAAACATTACCACCATTACAGCTAAAGCCGAGATGGTAACTAAAAACTCAATGGCGGCATCTGAATAGCCTACAAAGAGTTTCTGATAGTCTGGAATACAGTAAGTTATGGCATAACCTGTAACGAGCAGGAAGGATGCCGATAACAGTGCAAGTTTAAGCATATTTTTCTGCAACATAGTTCAACCCTCACTAAGTATATATAGCTTAATGATATAAACTTTAATATATAAAAATTATACATTTGACGGATTTTTATTGATGTTACGGAAATAGAGAGTGTATTTTTGATCCTTATCACTAAAAGCTGGTCTATATGCATATTTTTTATGTGAATAATTTGAGCCAGGCCTTAATTTTATAATTTTTAATTTATTATTATAATTCTATCCTTAAAATCATAATAATTTTTATGAATTTTGCTTATGCTAGCATATGTATATTTTATTTAAGCTCGAGGTTGTTATGCGTAAAATTATAATTGATACAGATATTGGTATTGATGATGCCTTTGCTATATATTTTGCCTCAAAACTCTTTGATGTTATAGGCATAACCACCGTCAACGGCAACGTAACTGCCAATATGGCCACTAAAAATGCCAAACTTTTCAATGCAAAGAACCATCTGTCCATACCTGTCTATAAGGGAGCACAAAGAGCTCTTGCCATAGACAATACCCCGCCTATTTTTGAGGTGCATGGTGCAGACGGCATGGGTCAGGTTTATGACAATCCATTTGATGATAACGCACCTGATGCCATAAGCTTTATTTTAGATACAGTCAAAAAACACAAAGGTGAGATAACTTTAGTGGCCATTGGCCCTCTTACCAATATAGCTATGGCACTTATGCTAGAGCCTGATCTTGCAGACTATGTCAAAGAGCTTGTAATCATGGGCGGTGCCTTTGGAACCAACGGCCACACCGGCAATATGAGTCAGTTTGCTGAATTTAATATCTACAAAGATCCACATGCTGCCGACATGGTGTTTCGCTCCAATCTTAATATCACTGTAATTCCTCTTGATGTAACCTATGAGGTTTTAGTCAACGGTGATGAGATTGAGTCTACACATAATCAGTTTTTAATTGATATCTCAAAGTTCTACCTTGATTTTTCACAAAAGGAAGAGGGTTTTTACGGCATGGCCATACACGATGCCCTGACCCTGTCCTACCTTTATAATAAAGACTTCTTTACCATAAAAAGAAGCCCTGTGCGTGTAGCTACCTCTGGTATCAACTTTGGTCAGACCATGATGCCGCTCTCTTCCATGAAAGTCAGCGATCCAAACTTTGAGGGCCTGTGCGAGCATAATCTTGCCCTTTATGTAGATGTCAAAGCTGTAAAGGATCATTTCTTAAAGACTATAAGCATGTAAGATGTTAAAGGAAAAAATCTACAATCTGTCACTAAGAGCTTTGTCATTTTTCTCACACTGGAAAAGTGATAAAAGCTCTATAACAAAAGATCAGTATCTAAATGCAAAAATGGCTACCATTCTGGCCTTTTTTGCTGCCGGTCTGTCAACTGCACCATGGGCCTCCGTGGTGCCCTATGTCAAAATGCGTCTTGATTTAAATGAGATGCATTATGCCAGCATCATTTTATGTTTTGGCCTGGGCGCAGTTATAGGTATGCCTCTGACTGGATATATAGTCTCAAAAACAGGTGTCAAAAAAGTCATACTACTCTCGCTTGCCACCCTTTATGGCAGTATGCTGCTTTTAACCCTTGAGTCTATAACACTGCCTCTTGCCTATGCCTCGGCCCTGATCTGGGGTATGTCACTTGGTGTGCTTGATGTTGCCAACAATATTCATGCAGCTCTTTTAGAAAAGCTCTCTGGCAAACATCTTATGTCACGCTTTCACGGATTTTTCACCTTAGGCTGCATTTTTGCCGCCGTGTTTTTCACCCTGCTTTTATATGCCTCGCTGCATACCTTCTCTGTAGCCCTGATGCTAAGCATCTTTGGTATAATTCTAACCCTGGCCCTTTATCCGCGCCTTATTGATACTAAAGGCGAGTACACTGATGAAAAAGACAGCTCAGCCTCATCATCCTCTAAATTTAAAGTAAGCTATATACTTGTTATCTTAGGTATCATCGCTCTTATTATGTATCTTACAGAGGGTATGGTCTATGACTGGTCTGGTGTCTATCTTATTGAAAAGGGCTCTGTAGCCATTGAGCTTGCCACCCTTGGCTATCTTGCCTTTGAAGGGGCCATTACCCTCATGCGCTTTTTTGGCGACTCCCTTGTACAAAAGACAGGCGAGCTGCGTCTTTTAACCATAGGCTCTGTCACGGGTGCCGCAGCTTTGTTTACCATAGCCTCAACCCATGATCCTTATCTTATGCTTATAAGCTTTTTCATTGCAGGTCTGTCACTTGCCAATATTGTGCCTGTAATGTTCTCGCTTGCAGCTAAAACTGACGCTGTACATCAGGGCAAAGCTATTGCCTTTGTAGGCACTCTTGGCTATTCAGGTCTGCTTTTAGGACCTGGAATCCTAGGAGCCATTGCCACACTGACATCACTTTCAACCATGTTTGTCTTTGTAGCCCTGCTCTGTCTTGTCATGGCCCTGCTCTCCTTTATAACCTTAAGAGGCTCAAGCCATGCAGCTCCATGACAGAGTTTTTAAAAAAGAAGATATAAAAGAGCTTATCATTCACTCGCTCTCTCTTTTAAAGGCCCCGGCCTGTATACTTGATGAAGATGAAAACTATACAGAGCTGCTTGGCATTGACCATAACTGCAATCCTCTAGTCTCATCGCCAGATCTTAAAAAGTGCATTAAAGATTTTGCCATGCGGCATAATAAGTTCTCTGTCTATTATGACAGCGAGCATATTTTCTTTTTAATCTTTGCCCTGTCAGGTAAGGATACACAGAGTGATAACAATGACATAGGCTGCAGACAATATCTTGTCTCAGGTCCGCTTACAGTCAATTATGTAAGCGCCACTGAGCTTAAGGATTATACACTGCGCCACAATGTGCTCTCAGATGCCATTGTGCAGCATACATTGCGCAGCACCAAGCTTATTGCCTCTATGATCTCCTTTTTGCTCTATGGGCATAATTTAAATGCAGAACCTTATATCAAGGTGCCTGGCAACAGCAGCAACAGCAGCAAGCTAAATGAAAGCCTGTCTGCTGTCATGCACTATCATATAGGCATCAATGAACCTCACAATTCACATGAGTATGAGATAAATATTAAAAAGGCCATAGCCAGAGGCGATGATGAGCATATTCTTGATATTATCCATGCCCCTTTTGCAGGTGTGCGCGGCAAGATTGCGCTCAATGAACTGCGCAATATTAAAAATCTGGCCATTGTGGATATAACTATAATCTCACGCGAGGTTATTGACTGCGGTCTTAGCTCTGAGCATATCTACTCAGTTGGCGATGCCTTTATACTGCGTATTGAAAAGGCCCGCTCGGCAGAAGAGGTCACAGCCATCTACAATGAGGCGGCACTGACCTTTGCCCGTGAGGTTAAAAACTTTAAACACACCAACAGTCTGCCTTCAGATGAAAGAATCAAAAAGGCCATAGTCTATATTGACAAAAATCTTACCGAGCGCATACGCGTCAATGATATTGCAGCACATTTAAATATTTCAGCTGACTATCTGCAGGATCTGTTTAAAAAACATCTTGATATGTCAGTTGCCACCTATGTGCATTATCAGAAGATAAAAAAGGCCAAGCTTTTAATTAAAAACACTGATATGAAGATTGAGGATATTGCCCTGTCACTTGGCTTTACCAATGCCTCAAACTTTGTGACCTTCTTTAAAAGGGCTTTGAACGTAAGTCCGCTTAAGTACAGAAATCTCTCTGACATAAGAGATCTGGATTAAAAATTTTTTATAACACACCGTCAAAAAAATGCAGATCCTGTGACCTGCATTTTTTTATTGTCAAAACTCTATGGCAATGGCTTGTCGTAGGTATAGCCGCTGTCAAAGCCCAGTGGAATCTCAAGCATCCAGAAGGCATAGAGCACAGCTGTAAGTACTATCATAAGAGCCACTGTATATGGAATCATCATCGAGCACAGTGTTCCCACACCTGCATTCTTGGCATAACGTTGACAGTACATAATAAGCAGCGGATAGAATGGGAAGAGCGGTGTTGATACGTTAACCGAGCTGTCAGAGACGCGGAAGGCAGCCTGTGTAAGCTCAGGTGAGATGCCAAGCATCATAAGCATAGGCACGAAAATGGTGGAGAGAATAGCCCACTTTGAGGTAGCTGAGGTAATAAGAATATTAAGCATACCTGTGAGCAAAATAATACCAAAGAGGGTAATACCAGATGGCATACCCAGATCGCGCAGGAACTCAGCTCCAGAGATGGCAAGCAGTGCACCTATATTTGACTGTCCAAAGACATATAAAAACTGTGCTGCAAAGAAACAGAACACAATAAAGGACAGCAGCATGCGCATTACATTTTCCATTGCCTTAATCACATCAGTGGTGCTCTTGAATGAGCCTGAGGCAATACCGTAGACAAGACCAGGTGTTGAAAAGACTAAAAACAGAATTGGCACCAGACCCTGCATGACAGGAGACTGAGGTGAGGTTAAAGAGCCATCAGGGGCGCGCATGATGGATGACTCTGGATAACAGATGGCAAAGATCAGAGCTAAAAGAGCAAACTCGGCCCAGACAGCCTTGCTAAAGGCCTTTTTCTCATGCTCGTGCAGATCATGAATAGCAAGCTCAGGATCATCCTTGATGTCATTGTCAACAGGCATGGTCTGATTAAGTCTTGGCTCTACAATCCTATCTGTTACATACCAGCATGAGAGAATAACAAAGATGGTGCCGCCCAGGGCAAAGAAGTAATTACACAGTACATTGACCTGATAGGTAGGATCAATGGTGTGGGCTGCAGCCTGTGTAAAACCCTGCATTACAGGATCGATAATTGATGGAGTGAAGCTTGCTGTAAAGCCGCCTGCAAGACCTGCAAAGGAGCAGGCGATGCCGGCTAAAGGATGACGGCCACAGGCATAGAACATTAAAGCTGAAACCGGCATAAGCACTACATACACACTGTCTGAGGCTAAATGGCAGAATACAGCCACAGTAATAACTGCCGGGGTCAGATATTTTCTTGGGGTAATGCTCAAAAGCTTCTTTAAAAGCACATTGATAAAACCAGAGCCCTCTGCAATACCAATACCCAGTGTGGCCACAATGGTAATGCCAAGAGGAGGGAAGGCCATGAAGTTTGACACTGACTTGACCATAAGATCAATAATATTGCCAGGGGCCAGCATATTTAAAATGGCAATCTTCTCTCCGGTTTTTGGATGCACATAATCAAAGTTGATATATGACAGGGCAAAAGAAAGAATAAGCGCAATGATAAGGGCATAGATAAAGAGCATGGTAATGTGCGGAAGTTTATTGCCTGCTCTTTCAATAAAGTTTAAAAAGCGGTTTAAGGCGCTCTGCTGTGAGGTATCAATATTTTCTGACATATACAAATCCTGTGTCTGTACAATTTAGCTTCACAATTATAGCAAAAACAGAATTAATGATAAAACGTATCACCAAAATATAACAGCATTAAGGCCATATACGTAAGCTTTGTATCATGTTATGCATCAAAATAATGCATGCATCGGCCACCAGAAAACATGCTTGCTTTTTCACCCAAGGCCCTCTTACACACTGCCATGCCCGAAGCTGACAGTGCTTTCTGTATTACAAAAGCACTATAGACTTTAAGATCTATAAATTAAAAAAGTGCATGTACTTTGATAAAGTCTGCAGTATCTGCATTTTATACAGATAAAGGAATGTGGTGATATTTAAGTGGCACATACAAAAAATTCTTTTGCAATAAGCATGATTTTTATCTAATGCAGTCTACATAAAACCCATCTGACATCACACTTTGCCTTAATCATTTTTGAGCAAAATCAAGGAATATTCTGTTAAACCTTCTAATCTTGCACTGTTTTAATGCATAGTTAGGTTATGCCCATACATATATGTATAATTAGTCTGATTTATATTTTTGCAGATAAAGAGTTTTACTATGTCAGAATCAAGAAATCCGCAGGCACTTTTAGCCAGCACCCTGAACAAGGTGCCGTTTATTATGCAGATCCTTGCAGGTCTTATCATCGGTGTCATCATAGGAGCCATCTATCCAAACGATCACACTGTTCTTCCAACTATGGGATCTTTATTTGTAAAGGCTCTCAAATCGGTTGCACCTATTTTGGTTTTTGTGCTTGTAGCAGCAGCCATTGCCCGTCATGAAAAGGGCACACAGAGCAATATGCGCCCTATTGTGGTTGTCTATTTTATCTCCATGGTGCTGGCCTCTACCCTGGCCCTGTCCATGAGCTATATCTTCCCAAGCACCTTCTCAGAGCTTGCCAGTGCCGCTGATGACTTAAGTCCGCCACAGGGTATTGCCGAGGTTTTAACCAACTTTGTAAATCAGGCAATTGACAATCCAGTCACCGCTCTTATGAACGGCAACTATATTGCCATTTTATTCTGGGCTATTGCTTTAGGTCTAATGTTCAGAACAGCTCATGACAATACCAAAAAGGTACTTGAGGATTTAACACAGAGCGTAGCTGGTGTGGTACGTATCATCATCCGCTTTGCCCCACTTGGTGTTATGGGTCTTGTCTACTCATCAGTGACACAGGAAGGCGGCTTTGCCAATCTTTTAAACTATGTACACGTACTTTTAGTACTCATAGGCTCCATGCTGCTCATTGGCTTTGTGCTAAATGCCGGCATTGTCTATTACATGACACGTGAAAATCCATATCCGCTTATTTTCACCTGCGTTGCAAGATCAGGCGTAACAGCCTTCTTTACCAGATCATCTGCAGCCAATCTTCCTGTAAATCTGGCCTTATGTGAAAAACTCAATCTGCCACGTGAAACCTATACCATCTCTATTCCATTAGGTGCCACCATCAATATGTCAGGTGCTGCTGTAACCATAGTTATCATGACCATGGCAGCTGTACACACCCTAGGTATTGAGGTTGACTTCTTCTCTGCTCTTTTAATGTCCATCTCAGCTGTACTGTGTGCCTGTGGTGCCTCAGGTGTAGCCGGTGGCTCATTAATGCTTATTCCTCTTGCCTGCTCCATCTTTGGTATTGGCAATGATGTAGCCATGCAGATTGTAGGTATTGGCTTTATTATCGGTGTGCTGCAGGACTCAACAGAAACTGCCCTCAACAGCTTTACCGACGTGCTCTTTACAGCAGCAGTATGCAAGAGAGCACAGAGACTGCAGAAAAAGGCTGAGCAAAAAGCCGCAGCTCAATAATATTTCATGTTAAAATCTCAAAAAGGCTGTCACAAGACAGTCTTTTTTTTCACACCAGGCTCTAGCACCAAAAAGCATATATCTAAGGCTTGAGGCCATATCTGTTTTAAAAATATAAATATTAAAAAAACTCACAATATCAGTCCTTTATCCTGACTTTTTTAAATTTGCCCCTCAAAGTTCACCTGCCTTTGCAGTCATAAAAAGTTAAATCTCTATACTCACTCATACTTTTTGAGGTAGCTATGAGTGATATTAAAAATTTAGGTGAGAGTTTTTTAAAGTCGCGCCTTGGCGATGATCTGTGCTCAATTCTTGAAGATGAGAATATTGAGGAGATTATGCTAAATGCCGATGGCAGCGTATTTATAGAGGCGCGTGGCTGTGGCATGCACAAGGCTATGTCCTTAGATGCACTGCGCTCTCAGAGCATTATAAGAACCATGGCCACATTCTTTAATACAGAGATAAATGCCCAAAATGCCATAGTCTCAGGCCATATGCCCTTTTACAATGCCCGCTTTGAAGGTGTGCTTCCGCCTTTGGTCAAAGCTCCTTGCTTTAGCATAAGAAAGCATGGCTCACTGTCTTTATCCCTTGAGATGTTAAAGGATAATGGCATGTTGACTGACAGGCAGCTTGAGATTTTATGCAAGGCATTGAGTGACAGGCGCTCAGTTATTATCTGCGGCGAGACCAGCTCTGGCAAGACCACACTGGTCAATGCCATGCTCAATGAGCTTTTAACCATTGCCCCCTATGATCGTCTGCTGCTTTTGGAGGATACCCCCGAGCTTACATTATCCTGTGACAATCACATCTGTCTTTATGCCAATGATGCAAGCGATATGTCAGCCCTGGTGCGTCAGGCCTTAAGGTTAAGACCTGACAGAATTATTGTAGGCGAGGTGCGCGGCGCTGAGGCCCTTGATCTGATTGATGCTCTGTCCACAGGTCACAGCGGCGGACTGTGCACACTGCATGCAGGCTCCATTGAGCAGGCTTTAATGCGCCTGGTACTTTTAATCTCGCGCCACAAAAGCGCCCCGCGTCTTATAGAGCCGTTTTTAACCCAGGCTCTTGATCTTATTGTCATTTTAAAAACCAGACCCGTACGTCATATAGCAGATATTGCCTGTGTAACAGGCTATGACAACGGCCGTTTTATCTACCACAGCATAGTTTAAGGAGAAATATATATGCTAAAGCTTTGTGCCCTTATAACCTTTATGTATGCCGCATTAAATACTGCCCTGGCCTCTCAGGCAAGCTCAGGACAGTCATATCTGCCCTATGAGTCATGGCTTATTACACTGCAAAAAAGCCTGACAGGCCCTGTAGCCTCATCTGTGGCTTTAATAGGTATTGTCTGCTCTGGCGCTACCTTAATTTTTGCCGGCGGCGAGATTACACGCTTTATGCGCTCTTTAATCTACATTGTACTGGTTATGACCTTTTTAATCGGCGCCAACTCCCTTTTAACCAACTTTTTCAACGGAGCTGTGATCTGATTTATGATAAAGCGCCATAAAAGCGTACAGGCTTTGCTTGAGCATCAGAAGTTTTTAGGTACAGATCGTGAACTTACCATGTTTATGCTGCTTATTTTAATTGCCATAAATATGATTGCCCTTAGCATCTCTGTCACCTTAATAAGTCTTGTGCTCTTTGCACTGTGCTATGGACTTTTATACACCATGGCGCGCAATGATCTGCTCTTGCGCAAAGTGTATATAAGATCGCTGCGCTACAGCTCGCACTACAGAGCTCAGGGCCTTATGTTTGATAAAGGCGGTTTTAGAAAATGAGTGATATTATTATCGCCCTGTCTTTAGCTGTTGCGTTTTTAACAGCAGTTGCCGCCTTGATTACAGTATACAGGGCACGCTATTTTAAAAAGGGCACTGATACAAGTCCTGCCTTTTGCGATCTTCTAGATTATGCCTTTATAGCAGATAACAACGTTATTGTGCTCAAAAACGGCGCTCTTTTGAGTATTTTTGCCATAGAGGCAGATGATCTGAGCCATGCTGCAGATGACAGAGTCAATGAATGTGTCAGGCTTTTACAGAGCATGGTGCACAGACTTGATGGCTCTTTGTGTCTGCACTTTGATCTGCTGCGCGACAAAGATACAGACTATAAGCCTTTGTTTAAAGGCAGCAATGACTTTGCCCGTATGCTAGATGCAAGGCGCCATGAAAAGCTCCTGTCCGATGGTGTCTTTAAAAACAGTTTTTACATAGGCATAAGCAAAAAAGGCCGGGGCTTTGATGGCAATGTGCTAAAGGGTAAAAAAGAGGTGTCGCTGCAAAGAGAGCTTGAATCTTTCAGAGCCACTTTATCCACCCTGACGCGCACCCTTGAGCATTTTGCCAAAGTAAGAGCGCTTGGCCTTATTGAAAATGAGTCTTTTACAGGTCATGAGGCTGTAGATTTTATTTTCAAATGCATCTATGACAGGAATGTGCATCTTAGCTGCGCACAGTCTGACTTTCTTGATCTGACCTTATCCCCCTTTGATGTAAAGGTTGATGATCATATTGAAATTGAAGGTGAGAGAGTGGCTGTCATAGCCATTGAAGGTCTGCCCTATGAGAGCTTTTTTGCCATGGCCGACACTCTTGGCTCGCTGCCCTTTGCTCTGCGTCTTAATCTTAGGTATATGGCCTTTGACTCTGTCATATCCGCTCTGTATCTTGAAAAATACAGACGTATGTGGTCACAAAAGTCAAAAGGCTTTTTTGCCCAGCTTACCGATACACACAGCTACAGGGAAAACCGTCATGCCAGTGACAGTATAGAGGAGATTGATGAGGCAAAAGCCCAGCTTGACAAGGGGCTCTCGTGCTTTGGCTCCATGTGTCTTAATCTTATTATAAGAGATACAGATGCCAAGCGCCTTGATGATAAAAAGATGCTTATCTTTAAAACCCTGGATGCCATAGGCTTTAAGGGCCGTGCTGAGAGCGTCAATGCCATGGAGGCCTTTTTAGGCTCACTGCCTGGGCATATGTTTGAAAATCTAAGGCGCCCTATTGTCTCATCCACTGTGCTTTGTGATCTTATACCGCTGTACACTGAGTATACAGGAGAGAGTGTATCACCAAATACTCTGCCAGGTATGTTATCCCCTCTATGTCAGGCCATAAGTGATAAAAAACAGGCCTTTTATTTAAATCTGCATGATAAGGATCTGGCCAATACCCTGGTCATTGGCCCTCCTGGATCTGGCAAATCAGTGCTTTTGGGCCATCTTATCTTAAATCTGCTGCGCTATGAGGATATATCTGTTGTTATCTTTGAAAAAGGCTATTCCTTTTATGCTCTGACCAGGGCCCTTGGCGGCAGCCATCTTGAGCTTAAGTCAAAAGATGCACAGCTGTGCCCTCTTTATCATTTAGACAGTACCGAGGATATGGCTCTGGCGCGCGATTATATTGAATATCTGCTGCGCCTTACAGGTATGGAGTTTTTAAAAGAGTACAGAGATGATATAGATACAGCTTTAAATCTTACAGCACAGCTGCCGCATTATGAGCGCACGCTTACAGCCTTTTGCTCCTATCTTAATAAAAGACAGCTGCTTGAGGCCATGCAGCCTTATCTGTCAGTAAGCGGTTTTGTCTCGCCTCTTGATGGCTGTGATGATCTGTGTCTTGACAATAAGGTCACAACTGTGGAGCTTGAGGGTCTGTTTGAAAGATCGGATATCTCAGCCGGTGCCATTTTACGCCATTTGTTCAATCTTGTTGAAAGAATGAGAGTCAAGGATAAAAAGCCCAAGGCCATTGTCATTGATGAGGCGTGGCTGGTGCTAAAAGATGAGCTTTTTGCAAAGCAGCTTGTCTCCTGGCTCAAGACTCTGCGCAAGGATAATATCTTTGTCATTCTTGCCACACAAAGTGTAGATGATCTGATGTCAAGCTCCATCTCGCGCATCTTTTTAGACTGCATCAAGACACGCATCTATCTGCCAAACCCTGCTCTTGGTGAGAGCAGATACAGTATTAAAGCCTATGAGGATATGGGTCTTAATGACAATGACATTAAAACCATAGCCAGGGCTGTAAATAAAAAACACTATTATTTTGTCAAAAACTCAAACAAGGCCCTGATAGAGCTCAATCTTACAGACAGCGAGCTTAAGCTTCTGTCTGTAAGCGGGGCTGCGGCTGTGGATGAGGTTGACAGATGCTATGCAATTTTTGGAAATGCCTTTTATGAACATCTTGCATGAATATCAGGGACTTTTAGCTATAAATCAGGCGCATAAGACGCTAAAGCATCAGGTTTTTATAACTGTTATATGTCTTTTAAGTCTGTCACTTGCGCTTATTGCCTTTGCCACCTGCCTGTATATCTATACGCACAAAAGCATTGTGCCTTATGTTATAGGCGTTGACAGTCATGGAGTGGTACTTGCCAGTGACAGGCTGCAAAAGGCTGAAGCCATACCCAAGGCTGCCATTGTCACCGAGCTGTGCTCTTTTATAAAAAATGTGCGTCTTATCAGCAGCGATCAGGATGTGCAGAGTCAGTCTGTAATTAAAAGCTATGCCTATTTAAAGGATAAAAACATCATAAATGAGCTTAATGACTATTTTATAAAAAACAATCCGCTGCAGCTGTCTGAAAGTCAGAGGCGATCTGTGGCTATAGTCAATGTGCTCTATGGCTCAAATGGCAGTGCGCAGATAGATTTTGTCGAGACTACAACCTCACTTGACAGCGGGGCGGTTAAAGACAGAACCATGCGGGCGCTTTTAGTGTATGAAATCGATCTTGACAGCGTCATCTCCACAGAGGGCATGCTGTTAAATCCTTTGGGTATTTTTATTAAGGAGTACAGTGTAAGTGAAATTATTGCCACACCGCAGACAAGATATTAAATATATTGTGCCAATTTTACTTGCAGTTAGCAGCGCACAGGTACATGCCGACAGCGCCTATGACAGCTATGCGCAAAACCCAAACGGCGGCAGTTTTTTAAATGACAGCGACTATGAGACTCTGCAGCAGCTAAAGGACAGAGACAGACGCGGTGTTGATGGCCTGGGCCTTAACGGCTCAGCCTCAAGGCCAGGTCAGGTAGTCTTCAGCTACGGCTCAAGTCAGCCCTCTATTGTCTGTGCCATACTGCATCTGACCGATATTGCCTTTGAACCGGGCGAGGTTATAAATTCAGTGCAGATTGGTGATGCGGCAAGATGGTCTGTAGATTCAGCAATCTCTGGCTCTCCTCAGGGACAGGTCAGTCATCTTATTGTAAAGCCCCTTGATACTGATCTGTTTACCTCCATGATAGTGGCCACAGACAGGCGTACCTACAATTTAAACTTAAAATCAACGCTAGATGATTTTATGCCATCTGTAGTCTTTATCTACCCGCAGCAGCAGTTAAGCTCGCTTAACTTTAAAGCCCCGGCCCTATCGCGCATGCCATCTGGTGCCGATGCTGTATCGCGCCCTTTCCCTGCAGCCTCGGTAAAAAAAGTGGCCAGGCACAGGCGCAACTACACCTTCGAGCTTGAGGGTGATGAGGAGATCATGCCGCTTGAGGTCTATCATGACAATGTACAGACCTTTATAGAAATGGACAGACGCACTTTACAAAAAGGCGCTCCGGCCCTGGTTTTAATACAGGAGGGCAGAATGTTTCAAAAAGACAGCTCCTCTGTTATCAATTATCGTCTTGTAGGCTCAACCTATGTAGTCGATGGAATTTTCAACAAAGCAAGATTGATGCTAAATGACTATGGCAGCAATCTTCAGGTAGACATTATCAACAAAGGATAGAAAATGCTTAAATATTTAAAGGCCCTGGCGCTTGTAGGCCTTAACAGCGCTCTTTTATGCTCTTGCTCAGTTCTTGATAACAGCAAGGAGACTGCAGAAACAGCCGCAGCGCTGCACAATGCTAACTTTATGCTCTTTGATGGAACACAGGGCTATTGTTTAAGCTTTGATTATGATCTTATTTTAAAAGATGCGGCCACATTTATCCGCACTACAGACAATCTTGGCTCACTTGACTATGTCATTGATGATACAGACAGCAAAGGCTTTATCTACCGAGCCCTGCTGCAAAAATACAATGTAAGAGTAAGTCCCTATGAGAGTGATGACAGCAGCAGCGCCTTTATCACCTTTAAGGAGAATGACAGCAAAACCGAGCTTTTTATGCTCATTGAAACCCCATATGGCAGTATAAACCGACTCTATGGCAAGAATGCCCATCAGACCTTTGCCCTCTCTGCCTTTAATTTTGATGCCACAGGTCATGACGGGGAAATGGCATGAGTTTAATGCTGTATGATAAAAAGCGCATCAGGCTGATTATTGCCATTATCATCATGCTTTTTGTGCTGCTCTCTGTCTATGCCATTTTTATTGTGCACACAAGATCTTTGACTAAAGAGCCTCAAAAGACATCAGATGTTCAAAAAAGCAGCATGAATATGGCAAATCCCCTGCTTGAGACCTTAAAAAGAAACTCTGGTGTCAGCTCTTATTATCTAAAGGATGATGAAAAAAAAGATAAAGATGCCCTTGAGAGCTTTGAGCAGAAGCTTTTAGGCTCTGATTTATTTTTACAAAACAGCTCTTTGAGTGCAGATCCTAATGAAACTTTAGAGTCACACAAGCTGCAAAGCAATGTGCTTTTAGATGAGCTTGATACAAACTACAAAGAAAATCTGTCACAGCTTAATGACTCTCTGTCACAAAATAAGATTGATACTGACATAAATACCTATGTCTATGACAGTGGGGTAGAGGATCAAAGCCTGCACAGGAGTATGTCACAGGATACGCAGTCTTTGTATGATAAGCGCATCAGTGCCTTTAATGATGCAGTTAAAAGCTCCTCGCGTCTTAATATAGGACAGAGTGGTGGACTTGCTGCTGTCAATGACGGGGCCTATGCTGTCTATCCTGTAAATGCTGCAAATACAGCTGTATCTGCAGGATCTCTTTCAGGCGGCGCTGTACATCAGAGTACTTATCCATCATCAGGCCCTATCCTGTCTGAGGATAAAAACAAGGCCATAAGTACTCTTGATGGCTATAAGGTACTTGAGCATAATAACTATACCCTTAAACACAAGGTGCAGACTGTAAGCACCCCTTATCTTTTAAGACAGGGAGCAGTACTGCCTGCCATCTTGCTTACTGGTATAAACTCCTCATTGCCAGGACAGGTAAGTGCGCAGATAACACGCAATGTCTATGATACGCCTACAGGACGCTATCTTTTAATTCCGCGCGGCTCCAAGCTTATAGGACAGTACAATGCCTCACCTGCCATGGGAGCTGAGAGGGTGATGTTAGGCTTCAACCGCCTTGTCTTTCCAGATGGCAGAGCCCTTGATTTAGGTGCCATGCCTGTCTCTGGCAATGATGGAATGGCAGGACTTGAGGCTGATGTTAATACCCATCTTATGCGCCTTTTAACCTACTCAGCCCTGCTTGGCACCATAAGTGCCTCTGTAAGCATAGCAGGAGGACGTGAGTATGATGACAACGGACGTGTGACAGGCTCCTCAGCCCTGTCTGAGGCTTTAACTCAGAGCCTAGGTGCTGCCTTGTCTGAAAGTATAAGACAGAATATGGCCATTGCCCCAACCCTTGAGGTAGGCAGCGGCTATCCATTCAACCTGACACTTACTAGTGATATTTATTTTGATAACAGCTACAAGGATTATAACTACTGATGCTATACCGTTTTTTAAGCCTGTGGGCTTTTTGTGTATTTGTCTTTATGGGGCAGCTGCCTTTTAACACAGCTTACAGCAAGGGCAATAATGATGCCCAGGTTATGGAATTTAAAGCAGCCACCTTTGCGCAGTGGGCTCATGATAACAGCAATCAGATAGCCAAACTCAATGAACAGTTAAAGACCAATGAGCTTTTAAGAAGCGATATGGTCATGAGCCATAAGCAAAGCTGGGAGCGTGTATCAAAGCTTAACAGCGATTCAATTAAAATTCTGACCGCCTCGCATGCACTTGCCGATGAGATGGAAAAAGGCAGTGCTTATCTTGTATCTAAAAGCCGCAGTAAAGTCATTGCAAGCTGTCTTAAAGACAGCAAATGCATGCTGCAGGAGAAGCTAAGATCATTTGACGAGGTGGCCTCAATGCGCTCTGAGCGTGCCATACATCAGGCGCGTATGGTCAAACAGTCTTTAAAACAGCAGATCCATGAGCTCTCACAGCTTAGCTTTGAAGGTCGCGATGCCACCAGCCGCTCTGATGCTCTTGATACCATGGCTAAAATCAATGCCCAGGCCGGATCTTCCTTAATTGCCCTAAATGATCAGTTTGCCTCTGTGGTTGAATTTTTAAGCCTTGACACAGCTACCAGGGTGCAGGATAAAAATATTAAAAAGGCCATGTCATCAAGGCTCTATGCCAGACTCTCAGGTCTTGAGCCTGATTTTGATTTAAGCCTTAAATCAAGGATGGGCAGATAAGTGAAGCTTTATCTTTATACAGCACTTGCAGCGCTGCTTTTAGCGCTGCCATCTGTCAATGCCCAGCCCATTGACAGTATGCATGTGCAGCAGAGCATAGATATTATTTTAAAGCACACAGCCTCAATACGCACTGATATTACAGCCTTTGCCATGAAGACCTTTTATTATCTGTGCGGTATATCCTTTGTGCTTACAGGAATAAAGCTTATCTTCAAAGACAGCGATCTTAGAGCCTTTTTTCATATACTTGTAAAGTACATGCTTATCATAGGCTTTTTTAAATATATTATTGAAAACGGTCCTGAGATTGGAGCTGCCATTATTGACTCGTTAAGTGCCATAGGCGCTTCGCGCACCTCACATGCCTCGCCCTATACCATGCTTGAGATGTGTCTTAATGCCTACTCCTCGCTCTCAAATATTGATTTTGATATCTACAATATTGCCGATGTCTTTGTCATCAAGACCACAGCTATAGCCTTTTTAATCTTAAACTTTCTTATTGTGGTGCGCTATATAGTAAGCTATGTCAGCGCCTATATGCTCTGCGTGCTAGGTATTGCCTGCCTGGGCACTGCAGCTCTGTCAGCTACGCGCGATATTGCCATCAACTATATAAAATCCATCTTTGCCTCAGGCCTTGAGCTCTTTACCATAGCTTTTTTATGTACAGTGCACAAGGATATTATCAAAGACACAATATCCCTGCTCAAAGAGGATGGAGCTCTTGATAATATAAGATCGCATATGTTTTTAATCTTTTTATCGCTTTTGATGTACGCCCTGTCAAAGACCCTGCCCTCTATGCTCTCATCTTTAGTCTTTATGACAGGACAGTCTCAGAGTATGCCGGGGGCCGCCTCGGCCCGCTTTGGTATTAACTTTGGCTCAAACTTTATTACAAGGGCACTGACTCTTGTTAGAAAATAGACATAAGACAGGTCTCAGAGCGCTGTACAAATCTGAATAACAGCCAGAGAGCCAAGAGATCTTATACATTTATGAGAGGTATTAAAAAAGCCTGCATTTTTGCAAAGGCAGGCTTTTTATAATCAGATAAGGCAGATTACCATTTCTTTTTATCGCCAAAGAGCTGATCAAGCTCTGAGACTTCTTCTTTTTCTGTCTCAATCTTCTTTTGAACAGTCTTCTCGCCCTTATCCTTAACCTCGCGTTCAATATCGGCTGCAATCTGTGACAGGATAGAGCTCTTCTCCATCAGCCACTCATCCTTGATGCCTGATTTTCTTATAACATCAAGACCTTTTTCAATAAGCTGACGGCATGAACCTACCTGATGCAGACGCTTGAGCTCAAGCACAGTCTGAATCAGATTGGAAATATTAACCTTGATAACCAAAAGTGACAGGCGCTTATCCTCTTTCTGACATAAGACAGGATCAACAGGGGTGCCTGATCTGATTTCTGTATAGATAAGTTTACGCAGACGGCGGATAGCACGCAGCTGACCTACTGCCACCACATCATTTTCAGGAGTTCTAAAGGCAATATCCTCGCGGAAGTTGGCGTTGACATCGCGTATCATCTGCTCCTGCTCAGTGATCTTCTCATTGATATGTTTTGCATGAGGATCCTCCTGCAGCTTGCGCAGTGCATTTAAAATTCTATAGCGCAGGATCAGAACCAGAGTTTTTGAATATGGCAGCTGAGCCTGATTCATTAACAGCTCGTCTGCATCAGATATGACATTTCTTGCCCGGTTGAACATCATACGCTGATCTGCTTCCTTTCGGGACAGATAATCAGAGTACATGTTGTACATAATCAGCAAGAATGTTGCCAGAACGATAAAAATTACTGCAATAGTTATAAACATATCAAACTCTATACTAGGTACATATCCTTAATTGACGGTAGGATATTTAAAAACTTTAGCTCTATTTTAAACCAGCTCAAATTATCGACCTAATTTAAAAAATTGTCACCTTATGCCATTATACAGGCACAATTTTTCAAGCAGGCAGCATTTGACAGCTAAAAACTTGGCGGCGACATTCTGACATTTTTACATATAAAAAATGCTGTTTTTTTAGTATTTTAAAAGATTGTTCTTTATATAACAATATATTCAATACACTGCAAGAAAATTTTAGCGGATCTGCCCCATTGTTATGCTCTAAATTATGTGTCCTGTGGCATAAATTGATTTTTTAGCTTTTTTTTAGACATCAGACGATCTACAATCAAACTAATAATTGTTATCAATTCATTTATTTAGGAATTTGCCCATGACCACATTAATCAAGACTAAAGACTTTATAGATTCTATTTATGAGGCTTTGCAGTTCATTTCCTACTATCATCCAAAAGATTTCCTCGATGCCATGAAAAAAGCCTATGACATTGAGCAGAACCCATCTGCAAAGGCCGCCATTGCCCAGATTTTAAAGAATTCAAAAATGTGTGCCATAGGTCATCGTCCATTATGTCAGGATACAGGCGCTGTAACCTGCTTTGTCAAGATTGGTATGGATGTACGCTTTGAAGGCGACATGACTGTACAGGAAATGGTGGATGAGGGCACAAGACGCGCCTACTGCGATGAGCACAATCCACTGCGCAAATCAGTTTTAACCGATCCTGTAGGCAAGAGAGTCAACACCAAGGACAATGCCCCTGCTGTTGTGCATATTGAAATGATCAAGGGCGACAAGGTTGAAGTTGCCATTGCAGCCAAGGGCGGTGGCTCTGAGAACAAGACCCACTTAAAGATGTTAAATCCATCAGATTCAATTGTTGACTGGATTTTACATGAAATCCCTGCCATGGGTGCAGGCTGGTGCCCACCTGGCATCTTAGGTGTAGGCGTTGGTGGTACTCCTGAAAAATCTGCAATTTTAGCCAAAGAGGCTTTAAATGATCCTATTGATATTCAGGATCTTATTGCCCGCGGCCCTAGCAATGCCGATGAAGAGCTGCGTTTAGAGCTTTATGAGAAGATTAACAAATTAGGTATTGGCGCTCAGGGTTTAGGCGGTCTGACCACTGTGCTTGATGTCAAGGTCAAGAGCTATCCTTGCCATGCCGTATCCAAGGCCACAACCATTATTCCAAACTGCGCTGCCACCCGTCACATCGACTTTGAGCTTGACGGTTCAGGCCCTGCCACCTTCACTCCTCCATCACTTGATGACTATCCAGAGATCGAGCTTAGTGGCTCTGACAATGTTAAGAAGGTAAATCTTGATACTCTGACCAAAGAAGAGATTGCCACCTGGAAGATGGGTGATACCCTGCTTTTAAGCGGCACCATTCTGACTGGTCGTGACGCTGCCCACAAGAGAATCTGCGATATGATTGCCAAGGGCGAGAAACTGCCTGATGGCGTTGATTTCAAGGGTAAGCTTATCTACTACGTAGGCCCTGTTCCTGCTGTAGGTGATGAGGTTGTAGGCCCTGCAGGTCCAACCACCTCAACCCGTATGGATAAATTTGTTGAGACTATGCTTGCACAGACTGGCCTGTTTGGCATGATCGGCAAGTCAGAGCGTGGCCCTGCTGCTGTTGAGTCTATCAAGAAGCACGGTGCTGCCTATCTCATGGCTGTAGGCGGAGCTGCCTATCTTGTGTCAAAAGCCATCAAGAGCGCCAAGGTTATTGCCTTTGAGGATCTTGGCATGGAGGCTATTCACGAGTTTAAGGTTGTCGATATGCCAGTTACTGTTGCAGTTGACGCTCAGGGCAACAATATCCACGCCGTAGGTCCTAAGGAGTGGAGCAAGAAGATTGAGGAAATCGGCTTTAAATACGTCTAAATAAAGCTTAGTTCTAATTAATCAGGCGCCTGCAGATGCAGGCGCTTTTTTTTGTTCGCTAAAAAAAGTTTTAATCAAAACTTGATTTTCTATTTTTTTTGCGTAAAATACACTCACTTTACAAATTTGGTTAGGTGTCCGAGAGGCTGAAGGAGCACGCCTGGAAAGCGTGTATACGTGAAAGCGTATCAAGGGTTCGAATCCCTTCCTAACCGCCATTCACAAATTCCCCTTTTTTTATAGATATCAAGGCTTTATACCACTAAGGCTAAAGCAGATTTTATTTACTGTTTTACACAGATATTTTAAAGAGTCCTGTTGTTTTAATCCCATATAAACTAAAACTGCAGCCATCTGACTGCAGTATAGTTTTATATCTTAAACAAGATGCAAAGCTTTAGGTATAACGGTCAAGACCCACACGCTCGACGCTGTCACCTGTCATCTCAACTACTGTAAGCTTGACATTGATAAGGCCTAAGACATCGCCAACCTGCGGAAAACCGCCTATATGATAGGTCATAAACTCAGACAGATTCATAGTCTGCTCAAAGCTTGTAATCTCAATATTGTAGGTCTTTGCAATCTCACTCATAGTCATCTTGCCGTTTAAAATGGTATCGCCCTTGTAGAGCTTTGGCGTCTTCTGATTCTGATCGCGTGAGAATACTGAGTTTAACAGCATTTCATCGGCAGGAGAGCCAATAATACTTACAATATCATCATTGACAAGCTTGGTATCACCTGTGGCCTTTAACATGTGACCATCTCTGAACACAGCTGCAATCTGTGTACGCTTTGGAAAACGTATATTGCGCAGTTTGACACCATCCAGACTCTCTCTTTTTACATTGTAGCTATAAAGCTCAAAATCATCAGAGAGCATGACACCAACCTGAGATTTATTAATAGGACTTACCGAGGCTGGTGCATAGATCTTAAAGATCTTGGCAACAGGCAAAAGTGTGGCGCCCTGCAGTGACAATGAGAACAGCACTACAATAAAGGCCACGTTAAAGAACAGCTGCGCATCATTTGCGCCAGCCATTACAGGATAGATGGACAGAACAATAGGCACAGAGCCACGCAGTCCCACCCAGGAGATAAAGGACAGATCTTTTATTGAGTACTTCTTGAAAAATGGCTTAATGCATAAAAATACAGCCAGAGGACGGGCCACAAAAGCCAGCACAAAGGCCACAGCCACACCAGGTACAAGATATGGCAGCATCTGATGCGGTGTCACTAACAGGCCTAACATCAAAAACAGTGTAATCTGAGCAAGCCAGGTCAAGCCTTCACCTACTGGCAGCATATAGCTCAAAGGTCTTATGTTCTGATTGCCAATAAACATGCCGTAGATAAATATGGCCAGAAAGCCTGAACCATTGAGCGAGGCTGTAATGGCAAAGCCTACAAGGCCAAGGCCTAAGGCTAATAGCGTATAAAGACCTGAGGATAAATGAATTGAGGCTATAACAAAACGGCCAAACAGACCAAAGATCACACCTAATATAATGCCCAGACCAAACTGTGAGATAAAGAAAAGTACAATATCCACAGGGGATGTCACATCGCCTGTGACAAAGGCTAAAAGCACAGTGGTGAGCAAAATAGCCATAGGATCGTTGGTGGCTGATTCTATCTGCAGTGTCGATGAAACCTTTTCCTTTAAATGCACACCGCCGTCACCTAGCAGTGAAAATACGGCTGCCGCATCAGTTGATCCAACAATGGCGCCAATAAGCAGCGATTCAATAAGAGACAGATCGAAAAACAGATAGGCTGCAAGGCCAGTAATACCTGAGGTTACAATAACGCCTGCCGTTGCTAAAAGCAGTGATTCTGAGGCCACCGAGCGAAACATCTTGACATTGGTGCGCAGACCGCCGTCAAGAAGAATAATGGCCAGCATCAGGTTTGAGATAAAGAAGGCCGATGAGTAGTCATTATAGATGATTTTAATAAAAGGACCGTCCTCACCTGTAAGCATACCTATGGCCAGGAACAAAAGCAGTATGGGAGCGCCGAAAAATGAAGAAAGCCTGCTGGCCAGAACGGCTATAGTTAAAAGTGTACCACCTATAAAAAATACATAATTTATGTCAAAGCTTTCCATGATCTGATTGTAGCCCTAATATCTATTTTTGTTTTTTAATATGCAACTGTATATTTTAAAGTAATTTTTACTGCTAATGTTTTATTTGTTTCAAAAAGCTAGATTTATGCACGCACATGCTAAATATTCTTGAAAAGAGGCCCCTTT
>Reba_p2__coassemble_524_pt1 | contig 30059 bp, 27 predicted proteins | sample Reba_p2__metabat2_low_PE_042 | metagenome-assembled genome bin Reba_p2 | reverse complement strand
GTCATAGGCCACAAAGCCAACATCGCCGTTATTTAAATCTAAGATCTTGTTATTTCGGGTAACTAAGATAATACGTCCCGGGAAAAACTCAGTATCACCAAAGCCATATTTTCTTTTAATTGCACTTTCAATTTCATAACACAGACGGCTGCAGCCAAGATCGCCCTCGCGATTTGAGCATAAAATTCTAAAGCGATTCATCTGTTTAAAGACATCTTCAATTGTAAGCCCTCCGCGATTATAAATGTCAACACTAAAATCATGCTTACAGAGCAGACTAAGATATGGCTCATATGAGGCTCTGTCATCACCATCTTTAATCTTTGATTCATCAGCTGCCACAAGAGCCTTGTATGTAATATTAAAAATTACATCCTTTATATCAAAACTTTTGTTCTCATCATCCATCTCATAAAGGGCAATGTTATCATTTTGATTATTGTTTATAGTATTTAATATATTCTTTAAGGCGCCAAGCTTGTCCTCGGCAGTGAAGTTTTCATGTAATGGTGCATTAACCTGCAGCGCCAGATTGAAAATAGATGAGCCTTCTTTAAAGCGATGGCTTTTTTTCAAAAGCCCCACATGCTCGCTTATAGCCTCCTGCTTTTGTATTTCATCTTTTGAGTAGCCTGAGAGTCTTGAGATAAAGGATAATGTCTCATCCTTTAAAAGATTGTGGTTAAAAAAGGTCTGACAGATGTCGCCTAAAACCGAACCTGCCTCAACTGAGCAAAGCTGATCTTTATCACCAAGCATAATAACCATGGTTTTATCCTCAATGGCCTTTAACAGTTTGACAAATAAGGCCATATCCACCATGGATACTTCATCTACAATTAAAACATCTATAGTTAACTTATTGTTTTCATTATATTTTGATTTACTGCTGCGCGGCATGACACCAATTAATGAGTGTATGGTGCAGGCCTCGGTTGGAATCTTGTCTATAAGAGTCAAAAGTGCACTGTCATCTTTAAAACTGTATTTTAAATAATTAAGACCTAAGACAATAGACTCTTTCATTCGTCCTGCTGCCTTGCCTGTAGGCGCACACAGACGTATATCAAGGTTCTGTCCCTGATTTAGATAAAGATGTAAAAATAAAAGTTTTAATACAGTTGTGGTTTTGCCGGTACCAGGTCCGCCTGAGATTATAGAAAAACCCTGATATATAGATAAAAGAGCACACAAAAGCTGATAGTTAAGCTCGCCTTCTCTTATATTAAAAAGCTTTGGCAGAATACCCTGAATTTTAGCTTCATCTATATATCTGTTTTTTTTCTTGGTGGCAATATACTGTGCAATATAGCTTTCATACAGATAATTGCGTCTTATATACAGGCGATTAAGACTTAAAATCAGAGGACATTCCTTATCTGTGCTGCTGTTATTATCCTCACAATCACGATCAACTGCTTTGAGGGCACTATCTTGTGTATCAGTGATGGCTTGTGCAGCTGCCATGTCTTTTATATTATCAGCAGCAGATGCAAAGCTTGCACTGTCTATAAGATTACTGTCTTTATATTCAATACACTCAAGTAAAGAGTGACTTATTCTTTGTATATAGCCCTCAAAGAGCTTTTTATCAAAATGCACAGCTCTAAAGTGTTTTTTATCCTGCGGGTAGGAGAGAGCGTAAAGTCTTATACTCTCCTTTTCATAGGCTTTGTAGGTATCAAGCACACCTCCTGGTGTAAAAATGCTTTCAAGATTTAAACATACATCCTTGTTATCAAGATTGTGACAGAGCATTAAAATAAGGTAGATGGTATACAGACAGTCAAGCTCACGATCGCAAGCTACATGCTGCAACTTATTGTTATCAATAAGTTTTACATCGCAAAAGTACTTTTCATAGATAAAAGAGGCAATACATTTGGCACTGCCTGAGGCATAGCCAAAGTGTTTTTCTATCTGCTGTACATAATATAGTGTATTGTGCATTGTCTCTACTCCTTAGGATACAGCAGCTGTTCAATCTGCAGCACAAGATCATAATCAACTTTAGTATGAAAGACACCATGCTCATTATCATGGCCCATGCCTCTGACAAAGAGATATAAAACGCCTCCCATATGCCTGTCATAGTCATAATCCTTAAGGCGCAGCTTTAAATAACGATGCAAAACTACAGTATAGATAAGATACTGCACATCATAGCGATGATGTTCATTAAACATGACTCTGCCAATATTCTGCGCTCTGTAGTCAGACAAAGATGAGCCAAGATAATTTGACTTGTAGTCAAGCACAAAGTATTTGTATTCATTATCAATTTTAAAGCGCAGCACAAGATCCAGTGATCCGTTTAAATAACCGTCTATTATCTGTTTTTGCAAAGCCATGCCCTCAATAAAGGACTTGTCAGGGCAATCTTTGAATACCCTTAAGGCCTCCTTTTGACACAATCTGTTAAAATCCTCAATATCAAAGGCACTGCAGGGCATCAAAAACTGCATTTCTGCTATATAATCCATCTCTTTAAGATCACAAAGAGCATAGCTTTTATCAGTGCGACACAGAAGATCCTGACGTATGGCCCTGTCAAACCATGTACTTATTGCCATAAGGCTATTGTGTGCATAAAAACGATAGTCCTCATCAGGACAGCCATAAAGCCAGCTTTTTTTAAGCTTTATGGCATTGCTGTCTCCCTCTTTTAACACAATATCAGCTACAGCCTGAGCTAAAGCTCCGCCATCTAATCTGTCAAAGGCCGTTTTTTCAAAAATATTGTGCATAATGGTGCCAAAGACAGCGCCTTTTGGATAGTTTAAATTATTAAAACACTGCTGCACATCAAGCCCAGAGTGCGCAAGAGATGGCAGAATGACACTTACATCTTTATCTGCCATTTCATCTGTAAACTCATCTGCCACATAGTTTTCATCATTTTTTAAAAGAGCAGCCCTGTAGCTCTCAGCAAGCATGGCATTTTTGGTAATAGCAGAGTATGAGGTAAAGACAAAACGTCTGTCTATGGATTCAGGAAAAAAGATGCCTAACTCAAACTCATCATAATCATGTATCTCGCGCCTGTAGGTGTACTCTCTCTCACCAGTGTGCAGCACCTGTCCATCTTTTACTGTCAGTTCATGCAGGTGCATAGAGTCAGAGACAGAGCTAAAGGCATGTAAATTGTCATTTGTTATCTCAAATGAGCCTTTGCGTTCACTGCGCCCTGAGAGCAGAGCATTGACAGGACTTTGTTCATAGCCACGCACATGCTGTGTATCTACAGCATACATATAATTGGCATAGCGTGCCCTGGTCACAGCCACATATAAAAGACGTCTGTTTTCACAGCCTGAAGCCAGATCTCGGCTGTTTTTTGAAGCTGTGGCATTAAAGCCAATGACATAGGCGCCCTCATTTTCATCATAATAAGGAATAACTCTCTGATCGGCCATCTCCTTTTTTTGCGCCTTGAACCATAAAAATGGCATGATAACAATTGGAAACTCTAAACCCTTGGATTTGTGGATGGTTAAAACCTTGACCTGATCTCTTTGTGTATCAAGTCTTTTTTCAAAGGTACTGTCATCGGCAATTAGTGTACTATCCTGCGATTCAATAAGATCTATAAAATAACGCAGCTGTGCCATAACACCGCTTATGGAGTTGTGCACACCCTGTATGAGCTCTGCAATCTGATAGAGATTGGATATGCGCCTTAAGCCACCATGCTCTGACAGGCGGCGTCTTAGACAGTCATGGCTACTATCAAGATACCAGGTGGCAAAGGCTGATAAAAAGCCGTCTCTCTCCCAGACAAGACGGCATTTATTTAAAAGCTCAATTTCATGCTCATAGTGCTCATCAGAGCGCAGTGCATCAAACTCTTTGCCATTAAGACCTAAAAGTCTGCTGCCCAAAAGACGGTTTAGAGTAGATCTGCGTGTAGGCTCCATCATAGCCTGCATCAGATAGATGATGTTTTTGGCATCCTCACTTGGTTTTTCACCAGAGGCATCCTTTAGTACCGACTGTCTGTCAGAGTAATAGACAGATGGGATATTAAGCTTTTCAAGCTCCTCTGCTATATACTCATTTTCACTGCCAGAGCTTACTAAAACAGCTATGTCACCTGGACGTATTTCACACTCCACCCCATCCTTGACAATGCGTCCATGACTTAAAAGATGCACAATATCAAGCGCAGCTCTGCGTGCCACCATAAGCCTAAGCTCGGCTGCCTTATATTTATTAATTGTGTCGATGATGCTCACAGTAGTGCCGTTTTGGGCAAGAGATAATGAGTCTGTATCCTTTAAATAACTGTCCTTTGTAACATGACCTACCTTAAGATATTTTATATTGTCACTAATAAAGGCATTTTTATCGCTTTTGCCAATATCTGAGCTGAACATGGCATTGACAGACTCAATAATGGTCCTATCCGATCTGTAATTGGTATCTAAGGTTAAAATACCGACGCCGCCGGCTCTTTGCTGCAGCTTTTCAATAAGATTGCGGGCCTTTAGATAGGAGTTGATATCAGAGCCACGAAATTCATAGATTGACTGTTTTGGATCGCCAATTAGATAACAGGCAGCGCCGTTATCCTGAGCCTCTTCATTTAAATACAGCTTTTTAAAGATATTAAACTGTATAGGATCGGTATCCTGAAACTCATCAATCATAGCCACTCTGTAGCGCTGACGCAAAAGTCTGGCCAGAGCATCGCCGCTCTCTTTGGTATTTAAAATATAAAAGAGTCTGGTTAAAACATCATTGGAGTAGATAACCTTATCTCTTTTACACAACAGCTCCACGCGCTCTCTGATGCAGATAACTGTCACCAGATTTATCAAAAGCACTATATCTGTAAATTCATTTAAAAGCTCACTACACTCAAGGGCAAATTCATAAAAGTATTTGCAGCTCTCTGCAAGCAGATTTGAATCAGCCACACTTGCAGACGTCAGTGAGCGTATACGCGAGCCATCTACAAAGTATTTATAAGGCTCATCAAAATCATTGCCAACAATGGCATCCACAGCCTCCTGCGCCTGCGTAAGATCAAGGTTATCAATATCATCAATGGCCTGGTTTACAAGCTTTAAAAATAATAGACCGCGCTTTTGTGACAGCAGAGATTTATCGCTGCTTTTAAAGGCAAAGCCGTTGCCATTGCCTGACTTTGGATTATACAGAGCATAGAGTCTGTTCTTTATGCAATTGACACTGTCCTGGTCACAAAGACGTCTTTTAAAGATATCCCCAAGACTTGTTAAAGAATCATGTATTTTTACATAGGCTACAAGCTCATCTAAAGCCTCAACAGCGCTGGTAGCTTTTAGCTTTAGAGGCAGATTTATAATGTTATAGCCTAAAAAGCCTTGCTTTTTATCAGGCAGCACCACCTTTTCAAGATAACTGTTGTATTTATTAAAGAGTGTATAGCCATCTGTGCTTTCAAGATAATTGTCCTCAATGAGTTTTAATCTGTCAGATTCAGGGTAGAAAAGATAGCGCCACATGCTCTGTGCCGCCTCTTTTTGATATTTGCCAATATCTATGACAAATTCATTTTCAAAAGCCTCACCTGTCTCAAAGGCATAAATACGGTTCAATGCCTTGTTGCAAAAAGAATGTATAGTGTAGATGGATGCAGTATCCACAGATCTTTCAGCTCTTTTTAAAATCTGCAGCGCCCCAGAGAGAGTTTTTAGATTGTCATCCTCAAACTCTTCAATAATCTCAACTAGCTGTGTCTCATATTGAGTTTTATCAAAGTGTTCCCTGTCCTTTAAATATTTTTCAAAGCCAAGGCGCGCATAACGTATTTTCTCTCTGACCCTGGCCTTTAAATCAGCTGTGGCCTTTTCTGTAAAGGTTACAATAAGAATATTCTCAAGATTTAAAGGTCCATCCTTATGCGCTGTATTGTTATGCATGCCAGAGCCTAAAAGCAGTCTTATAACAAGATAGCTTATAGTATAGGTCTTGCCCGTGCCGGCACTGGCCTCAATAAGTGATGAGAGTTTAAGATCAAAGTTTTTGATTACAAGTGTATTTGAGCTCATAACTTCTACTCACTCCCTGCACCAAAGTGCTGTAAAATATATTCTGTATAAAACTCAAAAAAATCATGTAAATTGGACAATAATATCCCATGCTCAAGTACTGTAGGCACATCATTGAACACATAGTCAAAAGAGGCATTGCCACTTTCTTTTAGCTGTATACTTGCAATAAATTCCTCAAAGTCATGCTCTTTACCAAAATCAAGTGTGCCTATAAGTCTGTCACACCATGGCTGCGGCCGTCTTAGACCAAAGATCATAAAACTTAAAACCTCATTCATAAAACTCTCTGCCTCATCGTGGGTAAACCCATTAAAGCACAAGGTGCTGCCAACAGAGTCAATGGCATAGAAAGTTGAGTCAAAACCATTTAGCGCATTAAAGGCACTGTACAGAGCACAGCTTACAGCCACCTTATATGGCACCTTACCCATCTCAAAGGTGTTAAAGGCAAAGATTTTATAATTACACTGCCTGTGCGCACTTCTTAGCTCTATCTTATGCATCATACGCCCCGATGGTGCATACTCATCCACCATAAACTCAAAAACACTGCTGCTATCTTTATCAAAAACCTCAAGTGTGTCTTTTGCTATAGCGCATATAGCCTTACACAAAGCGCAGAATTTTAATTTAAGCTCAGCTATGACCTCCTGTGCAAAAACACCATAAGGTATACTGCCATCACGTCTTTTATCTTCAATAAAACTCTCTAATGCCTTGTAGACAGATGGTGGCAGATTATAACTTGTGCCCTGCACCGTAACTCTTACCAATGAGTTTTCATCAGTTACACCAAAGAGATCATCTATAAGATTTTTACCCACAAAGAGCGATTCAATCAAATCATTAAACAGCAGATTTATATCAAAAGATCCCAGGGCAAAACTTTCATGATCGGCAAGTGACATGGCCCTTACATCAGAGACATAGATATCAAGCACTCTTTTTAAAAAGAAGCGGCAGGGACATCTTAAAAAATCCTCAACCTCCGACAGATCAAAAAACAGATTCTGTGCAATTTCATTGGAAAAGCTCTCAAAACCAAGATATGGCATATAGTCAAGTTCCTTGACTTCATAGATACACTGATAAAAATAGTCACGGTTAAATGAAGGATGATAGAGTACATGCTGCTGACCATTATCCTCTAAAAAATTATCTGCATCATAACCATGCAGTCTCTCCTCTTTTATAAGGCGTGACAATATGGACTTTTCATCACAGCTACCGTTTTCAAGTACAAGACTGTCTGACAGATAATCTAAAAGCTCAGAGAGTACAATTGATGGATTACGCACTGAATTGTCAACAGCATCACGGCCTATATAGGATAAATACAGTGACTGTCTTGCTGAAATTATGGCCTCTAAAAATAAAAATCTGTCCTCAGCTGATGCAGATCTGTCACCGCGACGTATAAGATCTGGCACTGACATTAAATTAAAGTTTAAAAGCACATCCTGACGCGGAAATTCACCATCATTAAGGCCCAGCACAAAAACATGCTCAAAAGGTACTGCTCGCATTGGCACTAGTGAGCAGAAGTTAATCTTGTCACGCAAAAATGGCGAGAACTCATTGCTCTTGCTAAATTCACTCTCAAGCATGGATCTGAATGTGGCAAGAGTGATTTTAGGCTTTTGCTTTAAATCACCAATTATAGCTGCAATATCATCAAGAGCAGCAGCAATAATAGCTATAACCTCCTGACAGGCGACATCCTGCGTATCAAAAAAGTCGGCTATAAGCTTATTTATCATGCTCTGCCAGCTGCTGTTGTGCTCATCCTTGATCTCAAGAGCAAGACTTGGAATAAAGGTCTGCTTTAAATTGGCCACTTTATAGATAAAGCTGTACACAGATGAGAGTGTTTTTAAATCAGAGCCCTCAATATCAAGATAGACATCATCCTTTACAGAGCTGCCAAGCAGTGTACCCTCCACCATGCGCTTTAACCCATGACCAAAGGTAAAAGGCAGATGCTCACCAAGCTCTAGTGCCTCATTACCATCACAGTCAAATAAAAAGGCTGTATCATCAATACCCCAGAGCACATTGTTGTCATTAAACCAGCGCCCTATAAGCTCAAGATCATCTGAGCTAATATCAAATTTAGAGGCAATGGCAGGAATGGTAAGCATATCTAAAATAAAATTGCTTGTTATTCTTTTTTTATCTATGCTAAGCAGACTTATAAGCGCATCAGCCACAGCATTTTCCTGACCTGATGATCTGTCTGATATGGCATAGGGCAAAGATATCTCATCTTTAATATCAGGGGAGAAGACACTTTGAATATATGGAGCATAGGCATTGATGGCAGGAACCATAACCACAATATCACGCGGTCTTAATTTTTGTCCCCTGATCCTGTAGGAGTTAAAGAGCTCTAAAATTTTGTCCTTTAAAACCTCAACCTCACGCATCTTTGTATGACAGGAGTGAATCTCAAGCGATCTGTCATTATTCCGTAGCACATATCTTGTCTCATCTGTACTCTCATCAAGCTCTAAAAGACGTCTTTTTATTTCAGATAAAAGGCAGGTGCCCTCAATGTCGGCAAAGGCTGAGATGAAGTTTACACTCTCGTCATACTCCATGAGCAAGGATAGATTATCCCTACCCTGCCTGCCAAGAGATAAAAGCAGAGCATTACCCTCCTGTCTTATGCCATCTGTATAATCCTCACTTGCATAGTTAAAATTCTTAACCTCATAGTTTTTACGCTGATAAGGCAGGGAGAGCATATTATCTTTGGCATATTTTCTTGCAAGCAGCTTTTTAAAATCCTCAAACTTTTCTACATAGCTGTCTTTAATATCTCCCCAGTAATGCGCGCAGGGATTTAAAAGCATGATAAAAACCTGACTTATGGTGGAGAGTGCCTGCAGTATTTCAATAACAGCCACAGGTAGTGAGGATACACCAAAAACAAAGATACGCTGTGGTACAAGATCACTAAGTTCCCTGTTGTTTTTAAGCGCTCTCTTTAGCGCATCTAGCATCTGCGCTCTGTCAGCCATAACACTTAAACAGGCTGTATCATAATCCTCACTTTGTGTCTCAACGGCCTTTAAATCAAGATTTTCACGCAAAAGACACCACAGCCTTATCTGCCAGATATTCTCCTCAAGATTAGTTTTAATGCGCAGATAGGCACTATTTGAACGCACCCTGCCGCCTGCTGTATACTTAGCCACCCTCTCAATCCAGGCACCAATGGCTCCTGACTCAGAGCTGTCTGTCATATAGTAGGCAAAATCATCTTTTGTGAACTTATTCCACTCAAGAATATAATCAGTTCTGTACATCTGATACTGATCAAAGATATCGGCAATCCTGCCTGAGAGCTCATAGGCCTTATCGCCTGTCACATCATATTGTGTATAGTCTGCAAGTTTATGAAAGTAAAAGACATACTCACCCTCATCCTGCTCCCATATATGGCGCAAAGAGAAAATATTAAGTCTTAAATAATCAGAGGAAAATGGATTTCTCGTTTCTGTAAGATTATGAATGGATTTGTAAATCTCCCATATAATCTGCCAGACATGCACATAGCGACAGTTAGCCTGTACGCCTGAGTAATTGGCAAGCTCCTGACTTAAATAGGTTTTCATACCACTGTTCATAACCAGTATGCTCTCACGCATAAATGGATCAGGCAGCGGGTTTTCACTAATAATACGGGCACAGATCTGAGATAGAACCTGCAGATCATTGGAATTGACAATATTGAGGGTATCAGTATGCATAGGCCTGCTTCTTTTTTTAAGACTACTTATGCCTATACAATAGCAAAAATCTATTCCACATTTCAGAAAAAGCACAAAATAATTTGTACTTTTTTAAACACGCTCTGATATAAGCCATAAGAGGCATAAAAGCTATATTGACCCATTAGAGGATAGTCTTGTAAATAATGTTTTATAAAGGCTTTGAGTAACAATAATGCAGCCAGCTTGGGTTAAATGCACCAAGATTATAAACTTTAGTGAATGGAGCTGACCTGAGCAGGTAAAACAGATCTGAGATTTTAGTGTAGAAAAATAATATGGTGTACAGATGAAAAGAGCCGGATATCCGGCCCTTTTCATGGTTATAAGAAGAATTACTTCTTGTAACGACGAGCCAGGTTGTCAAGACGCTCGTTAGCACGGGCGGCATCTGACTTAACGAAAGCAACATCGTTAGCCAGCTTTGACTGCTGGGTCTTTAAAGCATCAACGTCGGCAGCAATAGCGTCAACCTTTGCATTTAACTGGTCTAAAGCTGGTGATGTGCAGCCTACTAATGCAGTTGCGCCGAGTGCTAAAGCACCTAATAATGCTGAATACTTAGTCATGTTATTCTCCAATACTGTTTAAACAGACAAAATACAACTTTAAGTTGTTATAGCCATTCTAATACACTTTTGCAAAAGTGGCGCATTTTTGAGTAAAAATTTTTATTAATTTTTATAAAGCCAGTTGATGTATTGCTCTAAAGCGTGATCTATAGTAGATAATCCGCTTTCATGCTGAAAGCCCTGCCTGATTGCCGATCCGCTGAGTGTTACCTCGTTGACCATCTGATAGGACATGGCATCATACATGCTAAGTTTGACCACAATATTCTGACTCTCAAAAGTCTTCTCTGCCCAGTATATAATCTGTGGATGCACTAAAATATTACAGCCTTTTGCCTGCACTTCGGCCCTGGCTGAATGTTCATCATAGCTCTGCAGCAGATAGGTGGCCGGCGAGTGCTGGGCAAATTTGTCATAGGTTATCTTCTGAATATAGGCACCTGACTGTCTGTAAAGTATATTGCCATTGCGCTCATCATAGGCCTTTATCACACATATACTGTCGGAGACTCTGACAAAGCGGTTGTGTTTGGTCATGGCAATGTGCTTTGAGCCTACACTTGCAGGAATCTGATTTTTATAACTGTCAGACTGTGTCTGAGACGGAGGCATCTGACAGCCTGCAAACAGCAAAGCTGAGGTTAGTGTTCCAAGGAGAAAAAGCAGTTTTATTTTTATCATGGTTAAAATCCCTTATACTCTTTTACTACTGCAACTAAATCATCAAAGACTTCTATATTGTCTATCTTGCCCTGCTCCTCTTGTATATGCTCTCCTACAAGCAACAGTTTTTTGACGCCGGCCCTACGCGCTGCAATAAGATCGCCAGCATGATCGCCAATCATAATTGAGGCGCTAAGATTGAGGTTAAGATCCTCCTTGGCCTGCAAAAACATGCCTGGCTTTGGCTTTCTGCACTCACAGTCACATCTGTAGCTCTCAAGCGTGGCCTCAGGATGATGCGGGCAGAAATAAATGGCATCAAACAAAGCATAATTATACTCAAGGCTCTCCTGCATATAATCGCAAAGCTCCCAGAAATCATCCTCTGAATAATAACCCCTGCCAATACCTGACTGATTGGTGACTAAAATCAGTCTATAGCCTTTCATGCGTATGGCATATAAAGCCTCAGGCACACCCTCTATAAAATGAAAATCTTCAATTTTTCCAACATAGCCGCTATCTACATTGATAACGCCGTCTCTGTCAAAAAAGACTGCCTTGTCCATAGTTAACATAATCAGTATAAATTACACTTTAAAAGCTGCTGTTTATAATTGTCAGACATTCTTTTGACACTCTGTGCAATACGCAGCAGAGAATCCTTGCCCTTGTAGCTGCCGCTGGCATAGCCACCCCAGCCTTCATGATAGTTTAAATACTGTCTGTAGGCATCGGTCAGAGGTACATTGTTGATCTTTTTACTCTTGGTCATGTACCAGCCAATAAAATCAAGGGCATCATCAAAGTCATCACGATCAGAAAAATAGGAGCCCTGCTCTTCAAGATATTCGCTCCATACTGCATCCTGAGCCTGCGCATAGCCATAGGCTGATGAGCCTCTACCATAAGGTATGAATAAAAACCAGCGCATAGGAGGCTTGGCATCGTCCACAAAGCCCGATTCATGAAACATTATGGACATAGCCACATTTATAGGCACACCATATTTCTTATGTACTTTATGAGCTGCCACATACCAGCTGTCCTTTTCCTGAAATATAGAGCACAGATCGCGTGGATTTGCTGGTGGTGTAGTGGAGCAGGCACTTAAAACAAAGGCACTTATTCCAAGGCACAGGGCTGTAACTTTAGTCCACGTCTTTTTTTGCATTGCTCTCTCCTGATATAAAAAAGGTACAGCTATATTTTAACAGCTGTACCTTCAAAAAAGTATACGCAAGTTTTATTTAGATGGCGTCCTCGCCTTCCTCGCCAGTACGGATTCTGATTACACGCTCAACATTTGACACAAAGATCTTGCCATCGCCGATTTTACCGGTATGCGCACCTTTTATGATAGCCTCAATGCATGCATCTACATCATCATCTTTTACAACAAGTTCAAGTTTGGCCTTAGGTAGAAAATCCACTACATATTCGGCACCACGATAGAGCTCGGTATGACCTTTCTGACGGCCAAAGCCTTTTACCTCAGACACTGTCATACCTGAAATACCCTTGGAGCTTAGTGCTTCGCGCACATCATCTAATTTAAAAGGTTTAATGATAGCTACAATCTTTTTCATGTACTTTTTCCGTTTTAAATACGGTCCTCTATAATATTCTTGTACAGTTTCTGCGCTGCACTGCTTTATAGCAGACAGCATCTGCTGATATGTGCCTATTATAAACACAATTTACTTTAATTAAGCACTTTGACTCTGTCACAATTCTGACATCATTTATTGATTTTATATTTAGTTTTTTGTCACATGGCTCTGAAAACTGCATTAACAAGCCATTTGTAAAATATGGCACGCAATTTGCTCATAGGTGTTTGTCCAAATTTAAAACATGATTTTTTTTACAGGAGCCTAAAAATGGATAGAAATTATTCACCTTTTGCATCATATTGGAGCTTAACCACTTTCATGGTCTGGTTATTCAGCATGACTGTTTTACTGCTTGTTCTTCCATTTGAGTTTGTATCACCGGATCTTGCAGCAAGCATTGACAGCCACAGACAGTTCCTGTACCTGGCGCTTATAGTGGAAATTTCAAACTTCATTGCCATTGGTGTACTTAAAGTGTACAACTCAGTACGCTCCAAGAAATACGCCAAGTATGTAGAAGAGAGCGTCAACACCGCCGTAGAAAGACTGGACTTTGCCGAGCGTGCTCTTTTGCGTGAATTTGTTCTGCAAAGAAAGTCAGTATTAAATCTGCCTCTGAGTGAGCCTACTGTAAGTTCACTTCTTGACAGCCATATTTTAGTTCAGACCTCAGGTGAGGATGGTTCTGGCCGTGCAGGTATCTGCATCTCCAAGGTAGCAAGACCACTTATCACCTACAAGGTAATAGGTCTGTCACGTACCAAGATGTCAGAGCAGATGTTAGATCAGATTATGTCAGCCCGCCCTGCCTTTGCCCGTGATGAGAACGAGCAGCCAAGAGCCTACAGAGGTATGCGCGCAGCTTAAAGATTTACAAACAAGGCTCGTTAAGGTGGCTTCGGCCACCTTTGCCGGCACACAGCACCCAAACCTTTATCTACTCTTTATCTCCACCTAAACTGCCCATTTACACAATCTTTTTTCCACTATATCCGCACAGATCTTTATATTAAGTATACCTGCCTAAAATACAGATCTATAATAGTTATAAATTTCATGCAAGCGGAGAGGCTATGTCATCACATTTAACCGATAAAAATATTGCACTTGATCTGGTACGCGTCACTGAGGCAGGAGCCCTGGCCGCCGCCAGATTTTTTGGAAGAGGCGACAAAAATGGCGCAGATGGCGCTGCTGTAAATGCCATGGCACAGGCCTTTGCCTCACTTAACATCAAAGGTACAGTGGTAATTGGCGAGGGTGAAAAAGATAAGGCGCCAATGTTTTATCATGGTCAGGAAGTCGGCACAGGCAGCGGTGTGGCCTTTGATATTGCCATTGATCCGGTTGAGGGTACCAATGCTGTAGCCTTTGGCAGACAAAATGCACTGGCTGTTGTAGGTATCAGCCCAAGAGGCACTATGTTCAATCCAGGCAAGAGTTTTTACTGTAAAAAAATCTGTGCCGGCGCCGAGGCTGCCCAAGTCCTGGATATTGACGCACCAATTGAAGATACACTACAGAAAGTGGCTTTAGCTCTTGGCAAAGATATACGTGATGTCAATGTCTTTGTACTGGACAAACCGCGTCACAATGAACTTATAGAGCGTATACGCCTGGCAGGTGCCCGTGTACATCTGCACAGTGACGGCGATGTGGCTGGCTCACTTATGGCCGTAGATCCAAGATCGCCAATTGATCTTATGGTAGGCACAGGCGGTACTCCAGAGGGTATTATCTCAGCCTGCGCCATCAAAGGCTCTGGCGGTCAGATGCTTACCAAATTGGACCCTCAATCAGAAGGTGAGTACAAGGCTATTATTGATCAGGGCATTGATGTAAATATGGTGCGCTCTATTGACGATCTTATTACCTCAGATGAGTGCTACTTTGCAGCCACAGGCATATCTGAAGGTGAAATTTTAAGAGGCGTGCAGTATGAAGGTCTATATGCAGTAACCTCATCTCTGACCACACGTGGCAGAACGGGCACCATACGTTATATAGAAGCCTGGCACAACCGCGCTAAACTGGCCCGTATGTCAGGTCTTGATATCTAATTTATAAGCAGCTTTGGCTATTACCCTAAAGTACATAGGCCATGATGGCAGCTAGCATGGCCTTTTGTTTATGTATCTTAAAAGAGTATGCAAGATCCTAAATTTAATCACCCATATATAAAGATAATATAATAGGATGTAGAACTGATATTACCAATAAAACCTTTACAAACAATAAGTTATACAAGGTAATAGACTTTAGATCTCATAGCTTGCATTAGATTAAGTATATATTTGGTACAAAGGAAAAATCTTTGGACTTTTTCATCTCTACAGTATTTTTGCCTTCATGCATCAAGATTTTTTTAGGCATTGAAAAAGGCAATAGACTTACCCCTCAATGATTGGCAAAGCAACCCTTAATGGCGTGTCATTGACGGATCCTGCAACCTGTTTTAGCTTTTGCTCTCTTTTTTTAAAAGTGTCTGCTATTTGCCTCAATCTGCGTGGTACTGTGTCGTTTTTTTGGTGTATCAGCAGCGCCAACAGAGCTAACTTGCCGTGACTTTAGAGCAACATTCTCATCTAGGTCATTGTTTTTATGAATATTGTCCTGATACATTTCAGGCACAATGGGTTTACACTTAAGTGTATCAGGCATATTTATACTCTAAGAAAAGTAGTATTGAGTGTTGCAAACTTACAGTCATCGGCAGTGGCTTTAGAGCTGCTATTCTCACTGTCAGAATAAAGCTGAGCCTCACCTATAATACAGTAGCTCCTTTTAGCGCCTGCAACCAATAACATAGGATTTTTAGCCTCGCTGGTCCTTATAGGAACGTAATTTATTTATTGCTATAGCCTACATAATTTGCAAAGCCGCGTTTAGAGACTGTCCTATGTTATTAAACTGCACTTTATCGCCACTTATTTGCTTATACCCTGCAATGATATTGCCTATGGTGCTGTCTAGGATGCAGTCTGCATGATTATTATCAGACACTGTCTAATCGTAGATGTGCAAATCTTTAAATTAGTCAGTCAAATACTGATGCTTATGCGGTTACGTAAAGATACAAAGCTTAAGATTAATGAAAACTATATTACACAAAAAACTAGAAACATAATTTATGACAAAGAGTACAGCAGCTTTTATGAAATAAGCTTTGCTGGTCTTAGTACACATGATTATAGAGAAATAATTGAAGATAAGGTCATGATTTTAAGTTAACGCTTTAAAGAGCCTTTTAAAGGCTAATGCTATAGTCAGATATCTAGAGCTTTAAATATTGCAGACAATGCAGATCTGCTATAAATAAACGACCAAAATACTTAAGATTTTTAAAAAAGATCAAAAAAAACGATGCACTCTAAAGCCATTATAAGGTCATTTACAAATCAAGATAGCTTGCCTGAAAATGTACAAACTGTGTGCTCATAAATGCAAAAGGTCCGGATAAATCCGGACCTTTTTATTGAATATTAAACTTTTAAAAGTTTAAATTACTCAATGATCTCGCCTACAACGCCAGCACCTACAGTACGGCCACCCTCACGGATAGCGAAGCGCTCGCCCTTGGCCATAGCAACTGGGTGGATCAGAGAAACGATCATCTTGGTGTTGTCACCTGGCATAACCATCTCTACGCCCTCACCGAGGTCGATAGTGCCAGTGATGTCAGTTGTACGGAAGAAGAACTGTGGACGGTAGCCCTTGAAGAATGGGGTGTGACGGCCGCCTTCATCCTTTGACAGAACGTAAACCTCAGCATCGAACTTGGTGTGAGGAGTGATGGTGCCTGGCTGAGCCAGAACCTGACCACGCTCAACCTCATCACGCTTGGTACCACGGAGGAGAACACCAACGTTATCACCAGCCTGACCCTGGTCAAGTAACTTACGGAACATTTCAACGCCAGTAACGGTGGTCTTGGTTGTTGGACGGATACCAACGATTTCAACTTCATCACCAACAGTAACGATACCACGCTCAACACGGCCAGTTACTACAGTACCACGGCCTGAAATTGAGAATACGTCCTCGATTGGGAGGAGGAATGGGTGATCGATGTCACGCTTTGGCTCTGGGATGTATGAATCAAGAGCTGCAGCTAACTCGAGGATCTTCTCTTCCCACTTAGCTTCGCCATTTAAAGCGCCTAAAGCTGAACCACGGATAACTGGAGTGTCATCACCTGGGAAGTCGTACTGTGAAAGAAGCTCACGTACGTCCATCTCTACTAACTCTAAGAGCTCCTCGTCGTCAACCATGTCGCACTTGTTTAAGAATACAATGATGTATGGTACGCCTACCTGACGAGCAAGAAGGATGTGCTCACGGGTCTGTGGCATTGGGCCGTCAGTAGCGGCACAAACTAAGATAGCGCCGTCCATCTGAGCAGCACCGGTAATCATGTTCTTAACGTAGTCAGCGTGGCCTGGGCAGTCAACGTGAGCGTAGTGACGGGTCTCGGTGTCGTACTCTACGTGTGAAGAGTTAATGGTAATACCACGTGCCTTCTCTTCTGGAGCGTTATCGATCTGATCGAAAGCTCTAACCTCACCGCCAAACTTCTCTGACAGAACCTTGGTCAGAGCTGCAGTTAAGGTGGTCTTACCGTGGTCAACGTGGCCGATAGTACCTACGTTTACGTGTGGTTTAGAACGTACAAACTTTTCCTTTGCCATTTTTAATATTCCTATTTTAAGGTGTGGCAGGCTTAGTGCCTGTCACACGTTTGAAACAAAATTACTTGGTTTGACGAGCAGCGATAACTGCATCGGCAATATTCTTTGGAGCCTCAGCGTAATGGCCAAATTCCATTACATATGAAGCACGGCCTTGGGTCTGAGAACGCAGGTCAGTTGCATAACCAAACATCTCAGCAAGAGGTACCATAGCACGAACAATCTTGCCAGTTGGACCATCTTCCATGCCCTCAACGATGCCACGACGACGGTTTAAGTCACCGATAACATCACCCATGTACTCCTCAGGAGTATCTACCTCAACCTTCATTAAAGGCTCAAGCAGAACTGGGGTTGCCTTCATGAAGCCTGCCTTAAAGGCCATAGAAGCTGCAATCTTGAAGGCCATTTCTGATGAGTCAACTTCGTGGTAAGAACCGTCATATACGGTTACCTTTACGTCGACGATAGGATAGCCGGCCAGAACACCGTTGGCGATCTGCTCCTGAACACCCTTGTCAACTGCAGGGATATATTCCTTAGGAATAACACCACCTACAACCTCGTTGCCGAACTCATAGCCCTTGCCAGGCTCTAAAGGCTCAATACGTAACCAGCAGTGACCGAACTGACCGCGACCACCTGACTGACGTACGAATTTGCCTTCCTGCTCAACCTGTGAACGAATTGTCTCACGATATGCTACCTGTGGCTTGCCGACATTGCAGTCAACAGAGAACTCACGACGCATACGGTCAACAATAATGTCAAGGTGAAGCTCACCCATGCCAGAGATAATAGTCTGGCCAGACTCTTCATCAGTGTGAACACGGAATGAAGGATCTTCCTGAGCTAAGCGGTTAAGAGCAATACCCATCTTCTCCTGATCGGACTTGGTCTTTGGCTCTACCGCAACAGAAATAACTGGATCTGGGAACTCCATACGCTCAAGGATGATTGGAGCTGACTCAACACACAGAGTATCACCAGTGGTGGTCTCCTTTAAGCCGATGGCAGCTACGATATCGCCGGCGTAGATTTCCTTAATTTCATTTCTTGAGTTAGCGTGCATCTGAACCAGACGTCCAAAACGCTCACGCTTCTGCTTAACTGAGTTTAATACAGTGTCACCAGAGTTAACTACACCTGAATATGAACGCAGGAAGGTTAAGTTACCTACGAATGGATCAGTTGCAATCTTGAATGCTAAAGCTGAGAATGGCTCCTTATCAGAGGCTTTACGCTCATCTGGAGTACCATCAAGCTTCTCACCCTTAACAGGTGGAATATCAATTGGTGAAGGCAGGTACATAACAACAGCGTCAAGCATAGCCTGAACACCCTTGTTCTTGAAAGCACTGCCGCAGCACATTGGAATAATTTCGTTGCGAAGTGTACGGGCACGGATACCTTTAATGATTTCCTCTTCGGTAAGCTCTTCACCACCGAAGTATTTATCCATTAAAGTCTCATCGGCCTCAGCAGCGGCTTCAACAAGCTTTGAACGCCACTCTTCAACTTCTTCAACCATATCAGCTGGAATATCTGTGTACTCAAAGGTTAAACCCTGATCTTTCTCATTCCAGTCAATGGCTTTGCGCTTTAATAAGTCAACGATACCAACAAATGAATCTTCCTTACCGATTGGAAGCATGAGTGGAACAGGGTTGCCCTTTAAGCGGGTTCTGATCTGCTCTACTACACGTAGGAAGTTAGCACCGGTACGGTCCATCTTGTTTACGAAGGCGATACGTGGTACCTGGTACTTGTTGGCCTGACGCCATACAGTCTCTGACTGTGGCTGTACACCACCTACTGCACAGTAAACCATAACGGCACCGTCAAGAACACGCATTGAACGCTCTACCTCGATGGTAAAGTCTACGTGTCCTGGGGTGTCAATAATGTTAAAACGGTACTGCTTAGGGAACTGACCTGCCATACCCTTCCAGAAACAGGTGGTGGCTGCAGAGGTAATGGTAATACCACGCTCCTGCTCTTGGGCCATCCAGTCCATGGTGGCGGCGCCATCATGTACTTCACCTAACTTGTGGCTTTTACCGGTATAGAACAGAATACGCTCGGTAGTAGTGGTCTTACCTGCATCAATGTGTGCACTGATACCGATATTGCGGTATAACTCAATTGGAGTAGTACGTGCCATTTATATAAAACCTCTTTATTACCAGCGGAAGTGAGCAAAGGCCTTGTTAGCCTCAGCCATACGGTGAACGTCTTCACGCTTCTTAACTGCTGAGCCCTTGTTCTCTGAGGCATCCATCATCTCACCGGCTAAGCGGAGAGCCATGGTCTTCTCATGACGTGAACGGGCAGCGTCAACTAACCAGCGCATTGCTAAAGCATTGCCACGGGCAGGACGAACCTCAACAGGAACCTGATAGGTGGAACCACCTACACGGCGAGACTTAACCTCTACTGCTGGACGAATGTGCTCCAGAGCCTCCTCGAACAGGGCGAGGTGCTCCTTGCCGCTCTTCTGGGAAATGGTGTCTAATGCGCCATATACAATGCTCTCTGCAATTGATTTCTTACCATCAAGCATAACAACATTGATGAATTTTGCTAACAGTTCTGAACCGAACTTTGGATCAGGTAAAATCTTACGCTGACCTACAACACGACGTCTTGGCATTTATAAATCCTCGTTACTTCAGGGTTATCCAAAACTAAAATTTTAAAACTAGCACTACTGCTGTTTGGCCTTACTCTAGCGGGGATGTCTATTAAGCCTTAGGCTTCTTGACACCATACTTTGAGCGACCCTGCTTGCGATCTTTAACACCTGAGCAGTCCAGTGAACCGCGAACAGTGTGATAACGAACACCTGGTAAATCCTTAACACGACCGCCACGGATCATTACAACAGAGTGTTCCTGCAGATTGTGTCCTTCACCGCCAATGTATGAAGTTACTTCAAAACCATTGGTTAAGCGAACACGGCAAACCTTACGCATAGCTGAGTTTGGCTTTTTAGGCGTAGTTGCGTAAACGCGAGTACATACACCACGCTTCTGTGGGCAGGCTTCCAAGGCTGGAACCTTGTTCTTAGCAACTACCTTAACACGTGGCTTACGTACTAACTGATTAATAGTAGCCATTAAATAAAATCTCCTGTTAGTCCTTAATGGACAGACTTTACTCTCCCTTGAATATTCAAGGGGCACCGTATTTTATAACTTTTATTTGCTCTTTTGCAACAAAAATAAAGGCAAGTGATAAATTATTTTTTTGGTCGCATTATCACAAAGTAGGTGTTTTCTTATAATACAGGTATTGACTTTGTCATAAATCACTTAAAATCAAGCACATGTGTTAATTTTTGCTTTCTAGCCTATTCATATTCATCAAAAAAATCTGTATCTATTTTTTTGATAAAATATGTTTTCTCCACCGAAACTCCAAAATTGTACTCAATCATTAGCTTTGCAAGCTTCCTTCCATCTATAAGAACCATCTTTTTACCTGTTTTTTCTAGCGAACTTGCAAACTCAACAGCATCAGCTGTAAATTCAGATGTAGTTATAAAAATCATTTTTGCATCGTTGTTGTAGCACGCTCCTAAAAAACTCTGTAACACTGGTCTGCCTATCTTATTGTTACTGTGCCATTTTTTAACCTGTATGTATATTCTATCGAGTCCAAGCTTGTCAGATGAAATGATGCCGTCAATGCCTGCGTCTTTTGATTTTTGTGTGACTGCGTTTTTATTGTACTGAAATTCTCCATATCCCATATGTATAAGCAGTCTTATAGCAAGCTTTTCAAATTCATAATCTGATACTTTCTTCTGTATCATTTCAAGCAACCTGGTAGCAAGTTCATCATTAAGCGTTGTGACTGCTCGTTCAAGCTGCTCTGTAGGAGTGAACTCCAATATTTCGACTTCTTTAGTGTTGATTTCTGATGACCCGCAGCCATTCTTTCTATTTAGAAAACTTTGAAATGCTGGATACTCAAGCAAATCTTTTGGGCTAATTTCTTTTTTAGTGGATATTAAATCTGATCCTTCATCAGTTATCTGATAAATACCACGTCTTTTACTTTTAATTATACCAGCCTGTTTTAAATATGTTCTTGCCCATCCCACTCGGTCTTTCAAACGACTAGAGCCACTTGTCAGTTTCTCATTTATGTCATCTTCACTTAAAGCATAATATCTAATACAGTACTCTATGATCTCTTTTATAGAATACTCTTTACCATCACTAAGACACAGGAGAACTGGAGTTAAAAACTTATCGAATTTAGGAACTACCATTTACCCCCCTTTACCTGTTTCTTTGCACAATCGTTCTAATTAGATTAATCACAGCCAACATTTAATAATTCTTTTTATTAATGTCGTAGTTCTTTAAAATTTGCGATTTTTTACATAGATATTTTGACACATGATCTTGAATATTACATCGCATGTAAAAACAAAGATGGTCTTTGCCATCTTTGTTTATGTGTGATTTAAATATTAAATACCGGAACTTCTATCTGCTTTTGTCCAAGGTATGTTGCAATCTGATTGGTCAGATACTGATGATCTCTTAAATGAGGCAGTCCTGATACCAAGGCTATGCCTCTGAACAGACCGTTTACAACAATAGGGAAGCCACCGCCTACTAAAGCATAGTGATCCTCATCATCATGCCATGGCTCATCTTCAATCATTTTAAGATGACGCAGTACAGCTACATGCAGTGAGGCCATCTGAGTTCTTTTAACAGTATTGGTCTTGCGCATCAGCCATCTGTTGTTGACCTCGTTGGTGCCCTGCTTGAAGCAGGCAAAAACCTCAAGATCATCAAAAATAATTTTTGTAGCTATAGGTCTATCCAGATCTTTTGAGTTTTCAATGATTAAACTGCCAAGTTCAATAGCAGCAGTATGATCAAAGGTCTTGAATTTATAAAGTTGTTCCTGCTCTACAATAGCATCAAGTGTTTCCTGTCTGTACATACAATCTCCTAAAGCAATGTCCTGCTATATAATACAATGATTTGCCAAAAAAAGAATAATGCTTTGCTCTCTTACAAAGGCAGGTCACAAAATTATAGCAGAGAAACGACTCTGCCCTCATAACTGCCTATAAATAAAGCAGCATCCTGTGCCTCAACTTTGTACAGGTCCATGCTCTGTGTCTTATTAAAGCTGCATGCAGCAGTATCTGTTTCGCTTTGACAGCAGTTTCTCTTGCCATCAACTATTTTAATATTTTTAGTTGTGCCACTTAGTGTCTCCAAAAGACTTACATCTATACAGGTATCAGCAAAAACTACGACGACATCACTCTTTTGTACAAGATCAAGACACTGCCTGAGAGAGGCATTAGAATTAACCATGTATAACATTAAAATCTCACTATTTTCTGTGCATTATCCAGAATAAAGATTAACTGCTTTTTATCTACTGTCTGTATAAAATCAAGACTCTCATGCAGTCTAGTATCTGCATCTTCACAATACAGCTCTGTCTTGATATCAAAAAGATTTAGCTGTCCGACCTTTTTTACTCTGTCATCAGAAAAGGCCATAATATCTAGAGCAGCCGTGCCTGCAAAAAGCACTGCCACATCTATGTCCATATCAGCCATAGTCAAAGCCAGCTCCAGACCATGCTCATAGGATGTGTCTGTTACAGGACTTTCAATTAAAAGCACTATTTTCATTAAAAGCTAAAAACCTTTTGTGCCTGTGCCAGAGAAACTGCAAGATCGGTATAACCTGCAACCTCTACCCCTTCAACTGCAGAATTAGCTTCAAGCCCCTGCTCTGTAAGAGCTCTGCCACAACAGATAAGCCTGATATTAAACTTCTGTGCGCGAGTAAGATAGCTCTGTTTCAAGGTACTATCAGTATGTGCAAGCACTATGACTGCCCTGTCCATAAAATAGATACTCTCTATATCAGAGCCATATTCATCTATAAGTGAAAGGATGACAGCATGCAGATTTTTATGCTCACCATCCTGTCTTAAAGTAATAATGCTCTTCATTAACTTAAATCAACAACCACTTCAATCTCGCACAGTGCTCCTTTTGGAAGTTCGGCTACTGCCACGCATGATCTGGCAGGATATGGTGCTTTTAAATAGGAGGCGTAGATTTCATTAAAAACTGCAAAATCAGACATATTCTTTAAAAAACATGTGGTCTTTACAATCTTTGAGACATCAGCACCTGCTGCCTCAACTAAAGCCACTACATTCTGCATGGCCTGATGAGTCTGTTCACTGATATCGCCTTTAAGCTCTCCTGTCTTTGGATTTATAGCAACCTGACCTGAGGCAAAAAGTAAATTTCCAACAATACGTCCCTGTGAATATGGGCCAATAGCCTGTGGGGCTTTGTCTGTTGATAAGACCTGTGACATAAATATCTCCTTTAAAACAATAAAATTTATTGTAGCAAAATTATAGGGCTCATACAGATCTGGCCATAACAGTGCACAAGGCGCCCTTTTAAGAGCTCTTTTGATGCTAATAACAAGGCTCTTTACAGTAAAAAGGGCCTTTAGCACTTAAGACTTAGACAAAGCCTATACGCATAAGCCTTTGAGTGCATTTTATTTTTTTATCCCTTAAAGATTGAACACACCCCACATACCCTGATTTATAAAGACCGTGTACCAGCACTTTGTATGGCACCTGAAGAAAGAGCAGCCTCAGGCTGCTCTTTATATGTCAATGGAGTTTATATTACTTTAATAGATTTGGCAGAAGCATTGAGATCTGCGGGATGAAGGTTATCATCATCAGTGTGGTAATCATTACCAGGATGAATGGCAAGATACCCTTTAATACAACCTCAAGCTTTGAGTTGGACACTCGCGCCGCCACAAACAGAGCCATACCCAGAGGCGGTGTGATAAAGCCAATGGCAAGGTTTGCAACCATGATAATGCCAAAGTGTACAGGATCGACACCAATTGATTTGGCTACAGGCAGAAGAATTGGAGATAAAATCAATATTGCAGGAGTCTGATCCATTACACAGCCAATAATAAGCAGCAGAATATTGATTAAAATCAGCAGCAGTATCTTGTTTTGTGTAATGTCCATCAGAGTCTCTGTAACAAGTACAGGGATCTGCTGAATGGTCAGTACCTTGGAGAAGGCAGTGGCACAGGCTAAAATTACCATTACAGTACCTGTAGTACAGCATGATGTGGCAATAGCCTCTACCAGCTTTTTAAAGTTGAGCTCTTTGTGGATAAATGAGCCACAGATAAAAGCATAGATAGCAGCTACAGCCGCAGCCTCGGTTGGAGTAAAGATACCTGCATAGATACCGCCTAAAATAATGACTGGGTTGATTAAGGCCCACTTGGCCTCCCAGATGGCGCCCCAGGCCTTTGACCACTCAAAAGGATCGGTCTGCACCTGGAATTTATTTATCCTGCAGTAAAAATATGAGTATGCAATCAAGGCTGCACCAATTAAAAAGCCTGGCAGAATACCGCCCATAAACAATGAGGTAACAGAGGCACCTGTGGAGACGCCATAGAGCACCATAGGAATTGACGGAGGTATAATTACGCCAATGGTACCTGCAGTGGCTACCAGTGCCAGGGCAAATGATCTTTTATAGCCAAGCTCAATCATGGTAGGAATAACCATTGAGCCTACAGCTGCCACAGTGGCAGGACCTGAGCCTGAGACAGCAGCAAAGAACATACATACAAGCACAGTTACAATAGCTACACCGCCTGTAATACGGCCAAAGAAGATATTGCAGACATTTAAAATACGGCGCGATACACCGCCAGCTCCCATCAGATCGCCTGCCAGAATGAACAGTGGCACAGCAAGAATAGGAAATGAGTCACAGGCAACAACCATTGCCTGAGGAATAGATGTCAATGTAAGACCTGCACCTGAGAGCAGTGCAGCCAGTGTGGACAAACCAATGGCTATACCTACAGGCACATTGAGAATTAAAAAAACTATAAGTGATATGAGTAAAACTATTGATGCCATATAACCACTTCCTACTGCTGCTCTTCATCCTGAGTCTCTTTACCTATGTTCTTTATATAGTAGGTAATAGACTGTACAAGACGGATAGAGGTTAATGAAAAGCCAACTAGTGGTGCTGAATATACCAGCCACATTGGAATACGCATTGCAGGTGAAAGCTGACCTATCATCATCTGTTTTTTAACCAGCTGCCAATCAAGATAAATTACAGTCAGAGCAAAGGCTAAAAATAATAATTCACCTAAAATTACTACATATGGTCTCAAGGCTTTTGGAAAGCAGTATAGACCTGCATCAATCTTGATATGACGCATCATGCGGGCACCGTAGCTTATGCCCATAAAAACCAGCCACACAAAAATGTAACGTGAAAGTTCCTCTGACCAGCCAAGAGAAGCATGCATCACATAACGCATAAATACCTGTGTACCTAATATCAGCGCTAAAGCCGACATCAATACCACACAGATAGACATTTCAAGCTTGTCATCTAAAAATTTCAATATGCTCATGTCACTTTCCTATATGCGGCAGGTGCACCCTGCCGCCACATTAAAGTATGTATTAATATTTCTTGTTTAAAACAGCATCAAGATACTCTGGGTGATCCATCTTCTCTTTAACAAGATCGTACACACCGCCGTCTACTGCCATCTTTTTCCACTGATCTCTGTCAGCATCGCTAAGCTCGATAACCTCGCAGCCTGCCTGCTTGAACTTCTCTACAGCGGCAGCATCAAGCTCTTTAGATCTCTGAACCTGAGTCTCAACAAAGGCCTTAACTGCCTTATCAAGAGCCTTTTGCAGATCTGGGCCTAATGACTCATACTTCTCCTGATTCATAATGAGGATCTGTGGGCTATACTGATGGCCTGTCAGTGAAATGTAGTGCTGAACTTCATAAAGCTTGTTGGCATCAATAATAGCTACAGGGTTTTCCTGTGCATCAATAGTGCCCTGCTGCAGAGCTGGCAGCACCTCGGCAAATGCCATAGGTGTTGGGTTGGCACCCCATGCCTGCCACTGAGCCATCTGAATCTCTGACTCAATTACACGTACCTTGGCGCCTTTAACATCGGCAGGAACCTTAACTGCAACCTTGTTGTTGGTGTAGTTTCTAAAACCGTTGCCAACCATAGCCAGATACTTAAGGCCCTTGCTCTCAACCTGTGAATTTACCTTGTTGGCAATCTCGCCGTTAAAACAGGCACGGGCATCCTCAGCTGAGCTGAATAAGAATGGAGCATCCCAGATAAAGAAGTCAGAAACCATTGAGGTTAATACTGATGGCTGAGTCAGTACCAGATCTATATCACCCATAATGGTTGACTCGGTGGCAACACGGTCATCACCTAACATATTGTCAGGGAAATGTTTGATATCAAGAACGCCGCCTGACTCTTTGGCAGCTACATCAATCATAACCAGGGCAGCATCTTTGGCAGCCTGATTGGTAGCATTGGAAAATCTCAGTTCAATCTTGTCTGCAGCCTGAGCAGATACGCTAACTGCACTTAATACGGCCACAGCCATAACACTTTTAACAAATGATTTAAGTTTCATAACAAACTCCTAAAAAATGAACTTAATTTAAATTGTCTGCAACAGTTTTAACAATATCGTCGGCGCTTAGGTGATACAGCTCAAAGAGCTCTTTGGCGCTGCCTGAACGGCCAAAGCTATCATCAACACCCATACGAATGACGCGGCATGGGCTCTTTTCACAGCACACTTCACACACTGCAGCTCCAAGACCACCTGCTCTTTGATGATCCTCGCATGTCACTATAAGTCCGGTCATGGCTGCTCTGACAATGGCCTCTTCATCAATTGGCTTGATGCTGTACATGTCAATAACACCAACATTGATGTTTCTCTCAGCCTTGAGTTTCTCTGCTGCCTCTAAAGCTGCATGCACACGGCTGCCACAGGCTATGATATAGGCATCAGTGCCTTCCTTTAGAGTATGGCTGCCACCAAGCTTAAACTTGGTTGTATCGCTGTAAAGATCTGGCATCTTGTCACGGCCCACGCGCATATAGGCAGGACCATCATGCTCTGCCATAAGATAGACAAGCTCTCTTGTTGCAACAGGATCGGCTGGCACTAAAACAACATTGCCAGGCATGGTGCGCATAACTGCAAGATCCTCAAGTGCCTGATGGGTGGCACCGTCAGCTCCGCACTCTATGCCGGCATGAGTTGCCACAACCTTGACATTAAGGTGTGGATAGCACACTGAATTTCTAAACTGCTCTGAGGCTCTTAAACTTGCAAATACAGCAAAGGTACTTACAAATGGAACAAGACCAGTAGTGGCTAGACCTGCGGCCACACCCATCATGTTCTGCTCGGCAATACCGCAGTCGATAAATCTGTCACCATGAGCCTTTCTAAAGGTATCTGTAAAGGTGGCCTTGGCCAGATCGGCATCAAGCACTACAATGTTTTTATTCTTCTCATATAAAGAAACAAGAGCCAGGCCGTAAGCTTCACGATTTGCTATCATATTAAACTCCCAATTCCTCTTTTGCCTGTAGAAGCTCCTGCTCACTTGGAGCCTTGCCATGCCATCCAACCTGATTTTCCATAAATGAAACACCCTTGCCCTTTATAGTGTTGGCAAGAATTACTGTAGGTCTGTTCTCGCACTCACGCGCTCTGGCAAAAGCCTGTAAAATCTGCTCATAGTCATGACCGTCAATCTCAATTGCGTTAAGGTCAAATGCTTCAAGCTTTGCCTTGATATTCTTTAAAGACATAACCTCATCATTGCTGCCGTCAATCTGCAGACCGTTGTGATCAACAATGACAGTAAGATTGGAAAGGCTGTTGTGGCTTGCAAACATTAAAGCCTCCCAGACCTCACCCTCATTCATCTCACCATCACCAAGTACGGTATAGACTCTGTAGTTAGAAGCTGTAAGTTTAGCTGCCATGGCCATACCGCAGGCTGCTGATATGCCCTGACCTAATGAACCTGTTGACATATCCACACCTGCTGTGTGCTTCATATCAGGATGGCCCTGCAGGAAACTGTCAACATGACGCAGTTTTAAAAGCTCATTTCTGTCAAAAAAGCCCTTTTTGGCTAAAGCTGCATATAAAATAGGACTGGCATGGCCTTTAGAGAGCACAAAACGATCTCTGTCTGCCTTTTTTGGATCTTTAGGATCAACCTGCATGACATCAAAATAGAGAACAGACATAATATCTGCCAGTGACAATGAACCGCCAGGATGGCCTGAGCCACCTTTGACAATAGCCTCAAGGGCCATATAGCGTAATTCATCAGCAATTTGCTTTAATTGAGAAGCGCTTTGCATATAAACCTCAGGTAAAATATTTAAATATGATAATAATTATTTGATTTAACTTTATTATATTTACACAAACGTTTGATTAATGTGTTTGAGTTCACATAAATCAAAGTATTTGTTAATTTTGCGTTAAAAACACGCATCTTACTGATATTACAAGAAATATTATGGGTTTTTAATTGCGCTCCATACTAAAAGTATTTGCGCAAAAACAGATAAGAATTTGAATATAAAGAATTTTTTTGAAAATATAAGGGAAAGACAGTTGAGGGATAAGAGCAAAGCCTATGTAAAACTTTGCTCAAAATTCAGACTACTGTTTTTCTCCAAGTGAGGCTCTTACCACGAGCTTTGGAGTTAAAACTATTTTAATTGGATCCTGAGCATTCTCAATCTCCTGCAGCAAAAGCTCGGCAGCCTTTTTGCCAAGGAAGATCTTGCGCTGATGCACTGTGGTCAAAGGCACGCTTATCATGCTGCTGATTTCAAGATCATCATAGCCTGCAACCTTGATATCATCAGGTATTTTAATGCCATGATCCTGACAGTATTTAATGGCACCAAGGGCCACTGAATCATTAATGGCAAAGATTGAATCAATACCTTTGCCAAGCAGTCCCTTGGTCTTTTTATATCCGTTTTCAAAGGTTGCATCCGTATAGATTATATTGTGCTCATTAAACTCAATTGCATTCTCTTCCATAACCTGCTTGAAGGCGCGCAGTCGGTCTATAGTAGTTTTAGATCTTTTATTGCCAAGGATAAGACCTATATTTTTACAACCCTGATGGATCATGTGCCTGAAGAGCTGCAGTGCCCCTGTATAGTTGTCATTGATAACAGAGGAGATACTATCAGAGAGCTCAACGTCGGCCGCTACTACCTGTATGCCGCTATCCTTTATAGCCTTGATATCACTTTCACTGGCTGTGACAGAGACCATGATTATGCCTTCAACTCTCTGCCTTTTTAGAAACTGAATATTATCCTTTTCAATATGCTCATCGCGGTTGCAGTCGCACAGCAGCACATTATAGCCCTGAGAGCGCAGATATTCGTTAACACCTTTGGCAATAGAGGCATAATAGGTCGATACCAGATCGGGAATAATAAGACCTATAAGTTTACTCTCTTTGGTAATAAGAGTACGCGCCACCTCATTTGGCGCATAATTAAGCTCAATACAGGCCTGTTTGATTTTCTGTCTTAAACTCTCAGACACACCGGCCTTATTGTTTAAAGCCCTTGAAACTGAAGAAGGTGTTACACCGCAGTGGCGTGCCACGTCTACAATACTTACCATATTTTGCCCTAAGGGCCGCATAAAGGCGGCCCTGCATGTGTATTAAAGTGATTTTAAGAAAGCTGCAATCTCATCATCCTGACAGTTTGGATAGAAC
>Reba_p2__coassemble_435_pt1 | contig 36344 bp, 27 predicted proteins | sample Reba_p2__metabat2_low_PE_042 | metagenome-assembled genome bin Reba_p2 | reverse complement strand
GGAATCGAACCTACAACTAGCCCTTAGGAGGGGCTTGTTATATCCATTTAACTATGGGAACAGCACGCTAATTATAGCAACTATTTACAAAGTCTCAAGTGTTTCTGCACCGCAGAGCGGTGCAGAATCTAATAAGCAAAATTTAGTTGAGCATCACCATATCATCTAGCATAACATTGACAAGATTGCTCTCAAGAGATTTTGGTGTTAGTTTTGCCGAGTGCGGATAGAGCTCGGTTACAGTATAACTTGACTGCTGATCGCTGAACTTTCTGTAGCGCTCACCCTGTCTGTCGGTTATGGTTGAGGTGTGGGAGAGTTTAAACTCCATGCCTTTTTCAAGACCTGAACTGCGTCCCATGTTAATGATAATATCATCACCTTCAACATCTATAACGCGGGCAGATGGAGCTGCACACTGCAAAGCTGAGATAATATCATCTACAGCATAGTTTGACAGCTGTCTTAATCTTTGTCCGTAAGGTGAGGCCAGGAAGCGGTTTGATCTTATATCTACATACTCGCCCTGATCAAAGTCCCAGTCAGTCTCGGCATCATAGCTCTTGTTGAGCAGAATTAGATCTGAAACTGTGTCATAGACAGTTACATTGAAATTGATTCTGCGGGTTTCCTTAAAGGCAAACTGTTTGAAAATATTATCTCCATTGCCTGAGATGGACATGGAGTTTATAGAGCCGATAATGACGTATTGAGCCTGGTTCTGTCTTGCAGCTCCTCTTAAATTGTTGCTGTCATCAATGCCGGCAGCTGAACTTGTAGGGCTGATACGCAGATTGATGTTGCTAAGCGGCCTGACATTGAGATTTTGTGATTTGGCAAGTCTCTTATACAGGATATTGGATATTTCTTTATTTATATCCTCAATGCCTGTACTTGACTGAAAGGCCTCATTGTCTTCATAGCGAAATACAATAGGCAGAACTGTCTTTCTGACCTTGGCAAAGTTGCAGATACGGAAGGTGTCATCGACAAAGGCACGGACCTTTACTGTCAGTAAATTGTCTGCTCTTTGCTCTTCAAGCACTGTCACCTGTTTAATAGGTGTAGCACTTTTTATCTCCAGATTGTCAGTAGCTAGAGTTCCGTTATCAGTGCTCTGAATAATATTAATGTTGGCGCCGGCCTCAAGCACTATGGAGCGTAAGGCATCATTAATAGCTTCCTGTCTTGCAGTTTCGATATCCTGAGAGGCAAGGTCGGCAATACCTGAGGCTGTGTGCCATGAAGCTTGGGCATTGATACAGGCAAAAGGCAGAGCCATAAGCGCCATTTTTAAATAGGATATTCTCATGTTTACTCCTATGACAAAATACCGTCATTTTTTTTTGGCATTAAGATTGCTTATATATTATCAAAATTAGTATAAAAATAAGCGCTTTTTTATTTTAATTGTTAAAGCGGTTATATTAAAAGAGGCTCAGGATGAAAAAGAATATTGCATATGCAGCTCTTATGATGGCTCTTACTGTAAGTTTCTCTGGCTGTGTGGCAAATAATACCGAAAACGGCAAGAAGACCATCGGTAATATTTATGATAGAGACGCCAACTCCAACTATACAGAAGATGTCTATGAGCATCAGGGCATGGAAATTGCTCTTGTTGCAGCTCAGATGGGTAAGATACTGTACGATACCATGGAGTCAAATTTAAAGGCCCAGGGTAAGACTGAAGTTAAACAAGGCCGTCTGGTGGTTAAATTCCCTAAAATTGCCATAACTACACTTGTAGATACAGACACCTTTGAGACATCTGGTTTTTTAGGCCGTGAGCTGAGTGAAATTTTTGTACATGAGTTAAACCGCCGCAATATTAATGTAGTTGAGTACAAACTCACAGGCAGTATTTCTGTTAACAAGCATGGCGAGTATGTATACTCACGTGATTTTAAAAAGATTGCCAAGAGCGCCTTTGCCACCCATATTCTTGCAGGAACCATTAGCCGTGACAAATTCGGCGTTATTCTGGCCGCCCGCATTGTAAATATGCAGGATCAGAGTGTTTTAGGTTCATCTACAGCCTTTATTCCATACACCGATCTGCCATCATGCTACAAAACCAAGGAGAAAAACTGCTCTTTAGGTGTCTATGATATTGCCGGCAATGAAAGAAATCTGCTTGATGAGGTCGCTTTACAAAAGCAGCAGCTTGAAAAGAGACTTAATGATCAAAGAGCCAAAAACAGACTTGGCGGTGTGCTTGTTGAGGCAGGAGCTGGTAACTCCACCATTGCACCCAGGGGTTATGCCGTAAGCGGTAATCTTGTGGTGCCTGTAACCAGCAAGGGCAACTATGAACAGTATCTGCGTGAGCTTGAGGGCCGCAATTATTTTCAGAAGTTTTTTGGCAGATGCTTTTTTGACAGCTGCGTAGATCCTGTTGTCTATGAGGCTCAGACCTTTGAGCATAATGGACTTATTATCAGAGACATTGGCAATCAAAGTCAGTATCAGAGAATAAAGAGCTACTAGGAGGGCATATGAAAAAGACAACTTTAGCTGCAGTTTTATGCCTTATGGCTCTGTCAGTTACAGCCTGTTCCAATTTCTTAAGCAGAACAGAGCTGACACGCAATATTATCTATACAGACACTGGTGTTAATGAGCCAGATGTATTTCCTGTATTAAGAGCATCTGGCCATGCACTTATTTCAGTGCAGCGTGGACCTACTCCAAATCAGAAAATGCTGCAGGCCATGCGCGCCTCAAAGCTTGAGGCTTACAAGGAGCTTTCAGAGCAGGTCTATGGTATCTACATTGATGCCCGTGACAGCGCCAGCAATTCAATTCACAGACAGGACAAGCTTGAAAGTCAGGTTAACGGCATGGTGCGCGGTGCCCGTGTGATACGTCAGTATCCAGTGGGTGATACCTATGTGACAGAGCTTGAGCTTGATTCAAAGGTCATCTATGAGATGTATCAGATGAGAAATGCATTTTAATTAAAAAAAGGGAGAGATGATTATGTTTGTAAAAACTGAACCTGCAATAAGACCCTTGATTGAGTATTTAAAAGAGCAGAATTCTCTTTTAGATACAGTTGCTGTAATTCTCGGTAAAGAGATTAAGGCTCTTACTGCCAAGGACTACAATTCAATTGAAACCTTAGCTGAGGAAAAATCAAAGGTTATGTTAAGACTGCAGTCAAATGATCAGAAGATAAGACTGCATCCTGATTCTGAAGAATTAAAGAGCACCTTTCTTGAGCATGTGCTTGTCTTAAAGCAAAAGCTCTTTGAGTGCAAAAAGAAGAATATGGTCAACGGCCGTCTTATTGATATGGATCTGGCCTCAAACCGCCGTCTTTTTGCTGTGCTTATGGGCGCCCGTGACAAGGCCACCCGCAATATGACCTACAACGACAAGGGCACAACAACTGCAACCGGCCCTCTGCGTGTAAGCATAGAAGCCTAATTTTATAAAATCACACCTTATATATACCGCATACTATGTGCGGTATTTTTTTATCCTTTACATTTAGATAAAGTCAAAACCTGTCATTCTTTAGGTGCATCTTTTTGTGCAAAAAGACAATACAGGGCAAGGTCTCATACATATCATTCCTCTTCTTTGATACATAGAGATCTATCTGTTGATATAAAAAAGTGCATAAGATAGTACAAATTAATAAAAAAAACTCATAAAATTAAATCTTTTGCATAATTTATAGGTGAACTTAGGGCGCTAGCGTGAGATAATTGACAAATTAATTTAAAATTACACAAAATTTGCAATTTAAACGTGGTGTTTTTTAATGGATAAATTACTTGAAGCTAAAGAGCAGGGTATAGCAGCTGCTTTGCGTGCACAGACCTTACAGGAACTTGATGCCGTACGTGTTGAATATTTGGGCAAGAAAGGTCTGTTTACCGAATTTATGAAAGAGCTGTCAAAACTCAGTGCCGAGGACAGACCAAAGCAGGGTGCACTTATCAATGAAGCCAAAAGTTTTGTAATAAAGGCCATTGAAGACAAGAAGAATGCTATTGAAAAGGCATTACTTGATGCCAGATTAGCCAGTGAAAAGGTTGATATCACACTGCCTGGCCGTCGTCAGGAGGTTGGCAATATACATCCTGTCACCAGAACAATTGAGAGAATCACCGAGCTGTTTTCAACCATGGGCTTTGTGTCAGTAGGCGGTCCTGAGATTGAGGATGACTATCATAACTTTGATGCGCTCAATCTGCCTCCGCATCATCCGGCCCGTGCCTCTCATGATACCTTTATGCTTGAGAACTCACTGCTGTTAAGATCGCAGACCTCATCAGTACAGATAAGAACCATGGAGAAGCAGCAGCCTCCTATACGCATTATTGCCCCAGGCCGTGTATACAGAAATGACTATGACATGACCCATACTCCTATGTTCCATCAGGTTGAGGGTCTGCTTGTTGAGGAACACACTTCATTTGCCGAGTTAAAGGGCATTCTTTATGAGTTTTTAAGAAACTTCTTTGAGGAGGAGCTTGAGGTACGTTTCCGTCCTTCATACTTCCCGTTCACCGAGCCTTCAGCTGAGGTTGATGTAAAGCGCAAAGGCGGCAAGTGGCTTGAGGTTTTAGGCTGCGGTATGGTGCATCCTAATGTGCTCAAAAATGTAAATATAGATCCTGAAAAATATGTAGGCTTTGCCTTTGGTATGGGTGTTGAGCGTCTGACTATGCTGCGCTATGGCGTAAACGATCTGCGCGCCTTCTTTGAAAATGACATCCGTTTTATAAAGCAGTTTGCCTAACATTTAAAGGATAGAGATACAATTATGAAATTCAATAAAAACTGGCTTGACGAGTACGTAGAGAATAATTTAAGCGCACAGGAAGTATCTGACATGATAACCATGGCAGGACTTGAGGTTGACTCAATCTCTCCTGTGGCAGGATGCTTTGACAATGTAGTTGTGGCAGAGGTTTTAACCTGTGAGGATCACCCTGATTCTGATCATCTGCATGTTACAACAGTAGACTGTGGTGAAAGCGCCCCTTTACAGATTGTATGCGGTGCCAAGAACTGCTGCAAAGGCCTTAAGGTGGCACTGGCCAAGATTGGTGCCACACTGCCAGGTGACTTTAAGATCAAACCTGCCAAATTACGTGGTGTAGAATCAGCAGGTATGCTCTGCTCCTACAAGGAGCTTGGCATGGCCGAGGAGTCAGATGGCATTATTGAGCTGCCATGCGATGCTCCTGTTGGCATGTCACTGCGTGAGTATCTGTCACTTGAGGATAACACTATTGAAGTTGATCTGACCTCAAACCGTCCTGACTGCCTGTCAATAAGAGGTATTGCCCGTGAAGTTGGTGTGCTCTTGAGCACCGATGTCAAGGATGTACAGGTCAAGACTGTAGAGTCCACCATTGATGACAAGTTTGCTGTAAATGTCGAGTCATTTGATGACTGTCCACGCTATCTGTGCCGTGTGATAAAAGGCGTCAATCAGCATGCCACATCACCTGTATGGATGACAGAAAAGCTGCGCCGCTGCGGTATACGCTCAGTATCTCCTATTGTTGATGTAACCAATTATGTCATGCTTGAGTTAGGTCAGCCTCTGCATTCATTTGATTTAGACCGTCTGCACGGCGCCATTACTGTAAGACGCGGCAGAGAGGATGAGAAGCTCACACTGCTCTCTGGCGATGAGGTTGAGCTTGATGCCAATACTCTGATTATTGCCGATGACAATGGTCCACTGGCTCTTGCCGGTATCTTCGGCGGTCTTAACTCAGGTATTAATGACAATACTTGCAATGTGCTTTTAGAGTCAGCCTTCTTCTCACCGCTTGCCATTAAGGGCAGAGCCCGTCACTATGGCCTTAACACTGATGCTTCACATCGTTTTGAGCGTGGTGTTGACTGTGAGATTCAAACTCTGGCCATGGAAAGAGCCACCGAGCTTTTAATTGCTATAGCCGGCGGTCAGGCAGGTGAGATTGTAAGTTGTCAGAGAGCACATAACATTCATGATTCACACAAGGTATCACTGCGCAGATCACGTCTTGACAGAGTGCTGGGCAAGGTCATTGACAATGATACAGTGATGAATATTCTAAAGCGCCTGGGGCTTAATCCTGAGTTTATCAAGGGGGCAACTGATGCTGAGGATACTTTTGTTACAACCTGCCCATCATTTAGATTTGATATTGCCATAGAAGAGGATCTTATCGAAGAGGTAGCCCGTATCTATGGTTATAACAATATTGAAAATGCACCAATCAACAATACACTGCTTATGGTCGAGCGTAAGGAAAGCTCACTGCCACTGCGCCGTGTACGTGATGAGCTCGTTGCTCTTGGTTATACTGAGGCTATTACCTATTCATTTACCGATCCAAAGGTTTTAAATGCCTTAGGATTTGATAAAGGTATAAAGCTTTGTGACCCAATTTCACCTGAGCTTTCAACTATGCGCGAGACATTACTTGCAGGTCTTGCCATTGCTGCAAAATACAATTTAAACCGTCAGCAAAAGCGTATACGTCTTTTTGAGACAGGTCTGCGCTATATTGCCGATGAAAGTGCCGAAAACGGTGTAAGACAGGAGCCTATGCTTGCTCTTTTATGCTGCGGCGATGTGTTCAGTGAGAGCTGGTCGGTACAGTCACGTCAGATTGATTATTATGATGTAAAGGGTGATTTTGAGTCACTGCTTGATCTGACTGCCAACAAGAGTAGCTACAGCTTTGTACCAACCAAGGCTGCATATCTGCACCCAGGTCAGGGCGCTGACATTGTGCTTGATGGCAAGGTTGTAGGTTCATTAGGTATTGTGCACCCTCAGGTACAAAAAGAGCTTGGCTTTAAGAGCCATGTAGGTGTGATTGAAATTGAGCTTGCCGCTCTTGCTTCACGCATTGTGCCTGTATTTAGCGAGATTTCAAAATTCCCGTCAATACGTCGTGACTTTGCCTTTGTGGTATCAAAGGAGGTCAGAGCATCCGATCTTAGCGCTGCTATTGTCAGTGAGCTTGGCTCAATTGTCAGCGATGTCAATATCTTTGACGTCTTTGAAGGTGAGAGCCTTGGTGAGGACAAAAGAAGTATTGCCCTGTCAGTTACACTGCAGGATAAGGAGCGTACTTTAGAGGATGGCACTGTAGATGAGTTAAGTCAGAAGATAATTGCTCTTGCTGAAAAATCATTTGCAGCCACACTGCGCTCTTAATATATATGACCGCCCTCATTGCAGGGGCGGTTTTGCTTATTTGTAGGATTGTATTATGTCAGAGACTGCCAATGTAAAAATGTCATCCCTTGAGGCTTCACTGCGTGAGCTTGAGGAGCTGACAGCAAAAATTGAGTCTGGAGAGCTGCCTGTAGATGAGGCTATTGCCTTGTACTCACAGGGTATGCACAAGGCTCTTGCATGCCGCAAAACTCTGATGGAGATGAAACAGAAGGTCATGCAGACCAGGGCTCAGGCCGGTGAGGCTATGGCCGCTCTTAACGAGAGCAATGGCTCTGATGATGTATTCTAGTTTTATCTTGTTTTAAACATTAATTGCTATTATGGAATTTAAAGAGTTTTTTTCTCTGATCCGCAGCAGGGTTGATGCAAGGCTTAAAATTAAAATAGACAGTCTTGACAATGATGCTGCCGATCTAAAAGAGGCCATGACCTATGGTCTGATGCTGGGCGGTAAGAGATCACGTCCCTTTTTAGTATATGCAACTGCCAAGGCCTTAGGTCTTGATTTTAGTGAAGTTGATAATGCCGCCTGTGCCGTCGAATGCATTCATGCATACTCTTTAATTCATGATGATATGCCCGAGATGGACAATGACGAGCTACGTCGCGGTCTGCCGTCGGTGCACAAGAAATTCGGTCAGGCCACAGCTTTGCTTGCAGGCGATGCGCTGCAGACTCTGGCCTTTGAATTTTTATCAGATAATAAAAATAATCCATGTGCCACTATTAAAATGGTGTCGTTGCTGTCAACACTTGCAGGTTATAAAGGCATGTGCGGCGGACAGGCCATGGATCTTGCTGCAGAGGGCTGCGCTGTAAGCCTTGAAACTATGCAGCTTCTGCACTCTAAAAAAACAGGAGCTCTTATCTGTGCCAGTGTGCTTATGGCAGCTTCACTGCTTGATGAGAGTGAGAGCACAACCTATGATGCTTTGCATACTTATGCCAAAAAAGTAGGTGTAGCCTTTCAGATCTGGGATGATGTGCTTGACGTAATTGGTGATACAAGTATTTTAGGTAAAAAGGCAGGCTCTGATATCAGTCTTGACAAGAGTACCTATCCAAGTCTTTTAGGTCTTGACAAGGCCAGAGAACTTGCCATAGAGACTGCCAGTGAGGCTGTGGAGGCTTTAGATGCTGTTGCATCTGATACTTCCTTGCTAAGAGAGTTTGCTTTATTTTGTGTACAGAGAGATCATTAACAGTGGCATCAGATGAATTACAGGAGCTTGGCTCAACAACGCATTTTTTAGAGAAGATTTCTGATGCTTCAGATCTTAGAGCGATGCGCAAAAGAGATCTTAATGGTCTGTGCACTGAGATAAGACAATGCATTATTGATACTGTAAGTAAAACCTCAGGTCATTTTGCCTCAGGACTAGGTGTAGTGGAGCTTACTGTAGCTCTGCACTATGTATATGATACACCTGATGATGTAATTATCTGGGATGTTGGTCATCAGGCCTATCCACACAAGATACTGACAGGATCTAAAGACAGACTGCATACCATAAGACATAAGGATGGTCTGCACGCCTTTATTAAAAGAGGCGAGACTGCCTATGATCATTTATCAACAGGTCATGCTTCAACCTCAATAGGTTCTGCCATAGGTATGGCTGTAGCCAACAGAAATTTAGGACGCAAAACCAAGGTTGTGGCAGTTATTGGAGATGGTGCCTTATCTGGAGGCTGTGCCTTTGAGGCTTTAAATCATGCCGCTGAAATTGAGGGTATAGATCTTACCGTTATTTTAAATGACAATGAGATGAGTATTTCTGAGAATGTAGGAACACTTTCACAGGGTCTGTCTCATCTGCTTTCATCTCAGCCTTATGCCAAATTTGTAGAGAGCGGAAAAAAGGTACTGGAAATAGTGCCGGCCGTGCGTGATTTTGCTCTGCGCGCCCAGGAGCATGCCAAGGGTATGCTGTTGCCAGGTACTTTATTTGAAGAGTTTGGCTTTAATTACATAGGCCCTGTAGATGGTCATGATTTAAGACGTCTTATTCCTATACTGCAGAATGTAAAGGAGCTGGGCGGTCTGCAGTTTTTACATGTACTGACAACCAAGGGCAAGGGTTATGCCAAGGCTGAGGAGGATCCTATAACCTATCATGGTGTGCCTACCTTTGATCCGTCCAAGGGTATTGACACTACCGTAAAGAAGGTGGATAAATCATTTTCAGCTGTATTTGGCAGATGGATCTGTGATGCGGCTGAAAAAGACAGCAAGATTACAGCTATTACACCAGCCATGCGCATAGGTTCAGCGCTTGAGGAGTTTGCCCAGCGCTATCCTAAGAACTTTTTTGATGTGGCAATTGCCGAGCAGCATGCTGTGGTCTTTGCCTCAGGTCTTGCTGCAGGTGGTATGCGTCCTGTGGTTGCCATCTACTCATCATTTCTGCAGCGTGCCTATGACGGTGTGATTCATGATATTGCCATACAGAATCTGCCTATAATGCTGGCCATTGACCGTGCAGGTCTTGTAGGTCCGGATGGTGCCACCCATCAGGGTGCCTTTGATATAGGCTTTTTAAAGATAATTCCAAACTTTACAATCTTCTGTCCATCAGATGCAAAAGAGCTGTATATGGCTTTAAATACAGCCTATGGCATAAATGGTCCTACGGCTGTGCGCTATCCGCGTACCAATGCCACAGGTTCACTTGAGGGTATTAGTCTTGAGGACAGAATTGAAATAGGAAGGGGCCGTGTGCTATACCAGGGCTCTGATGTCTGTGTGCTGGCCTTTGGTTCATTATCTGCAGATTATCTTACCATGTGTCAGGAGCAGGGTTATACGTTGTGTGACATGCGCTTTATCAAGCCTCTTGATACAGATCTTGTACTTGATATGGCCCGCAGCCACCGTCTTGTTATTACAGCTGAGGATGGCTGTATTGAAGGTGGTGTAGGTCAGGATGTGTCCAAGATTATCTTTGATGATAAGTGTGACTGCAAGGTTGTAAATTTAGGTTTACCTGATAAATTTATCGATGAGGGCACAAGAGGCGAGCTTCTTGAGCTTGTAGGTCTTGATGCCTTATCAGTATATAAAAGAGCACAAAAAGAGCTTATGTAGCTTGAAACTATGGTACAGAGCGTGGATTAAAAGTAGGAGAATAGCAATGCCATCATTTGATGTAGTATCAGAGATTAAAAAAGACGAATTACAGAACGCTATAGAAAACGCCAATCGTGAACTTTCCACCCGCTATGACTTTAGGGGGACTGATGCCAAATTTGAGTACTCAAAGGCAGACTCAAGTGTCAAATTAGAGGCCGATGAGGAATTTCAGGTGCAGCAGATGGATGAGATTCTGCTCTCTAAGCTCGTTAAACGAAATATTGAGGTTACAGCTGCTGATTTTGGTGAGATTACACGCTCTGGCAAGAAGTCTATTCAGACAGTTACCTTCAAGCAGGGCATTGACAAGGAGCTTGGCAAGAAGATAGTCAAAAAGATTAAAGATGCCAAGATCAAGGTTGATGCCAAGATGAATGACGACACAGTGCGTGTTACCGGCAAGAAAAGAGATGATCTGCAGGCCGTGATTGCACTGCTGCGTAATGAGGATATGGGACAGCCTCTGCAGTTTAATAATTTCAGAGACTAGTTATGAGCGAGGCTTGCACAGCAGATACAGCAGTCAAGACTTCTGTATTAAGGCAGATTTTTTCTAAAAAAATGGCCATCTGTATTATTACAGGTTTTGGCTCTGGCATGCCTTTATTTGTTCTTTTAAATCTGCTGTCGGCCTATCTTGCCAAAGAGGGGCTTGATCTTAAGGTCATAGGGGCCATGTCGCTTATCATGTTTCCGTATACCTGGAAATTTCTGTGGGCTCCCTTTGTAGATCGCTATACCCTGTTCAAAGGCGGCAGGCGTAAAAGCTGGATGCTTGTAACAGCACTGCTTTTAACCATTGCCATTGGCCTTATGGGTCTTACTCCTCCAAAAGAGTCTATTGCCTTTATCTCTCTTATAGCCTTTTTTGTAGCCTTTATCTCTGCTACACAGGATATAGTGCTTGATGCCTACAGACGTGAGATCCTAACTGATAATGAGCTGGGGCTTGGTAATTCAATTTTTGTAAACTCCTATAAGGTCTCATCCTTAGTGCCAGGAGGTCTGTCCTTAATACTTGCAGATTTTATAGCCTGGGATATGGTCTTTTTCATCACTGCACTTTTTATGCTGCCTAATGTGCTTTTAGCTCTGTTTATAAAAGAGCCGCAGGTAAGTGTAAAGCAAAGATCGCTAAAGGAGGCGGTAGTTGATCCATTCAGGGAGTTTATTCAAAGGCGCGGTATCAAGGCAGCTCTGATCTGCGTGCTTTTTGTATTTTTATATAAACTTGGTGATTCTATGGCTGTGGCTCTGGCTACACCTTTTTATATTGACCTTGATTATGATCTGACCACTATTGGCATAGTGGTTAAAAATGTAGGTCTGTGGTCTACTGTCATAGGTGGTCTTGCAGGCGGTATTATCATGCTTAAAATAGGTATTAACAGAGCGCTGTGGCTTTTTGGCCTGGTGCAGCTTGTAACTATTTTAGGCTTTGTGCTTTTAGCCTACATGGGCCGTTATGGTACTCCTTCAATTCTGATTTTATCTGCTGTGGTCTGTGCCGAATTTTTAGGTGCAGGCTTAGGAACAGCAGCCTTTGTCTCCTATATCGCCCGTGAGACCAATCCTTTGTATACAGCCACACAGATTGCACTTTTAACCTCACTCTCTGCCGTGCCACGCACATTTTGCAATGCCACCACAGGCTTTTTAGTTGAGGCTTTGGGCTGGGAGCGCTTTTTTATGTTATGTACTGTACTTGCCATTCCTGGTATGCTGCTTTTATTTTATGTAGCACCTTTTAATCAAAAGGATGAGAGTGTGGCAGGGGCCTAGGCACAGCCCTGTTGCACAGCTTTTGTACTTTTAACAACTTATAGATACAAATTATAATTTTTATCGTATTTTGTGATCTTCATATCATATTACTTATAAATTGATCTGATCTGATGGCTCAAAAAATGGGCTCCTCCATATAGATAACGATCTGCATCACATTAGTATTAAATATATTTAGAGCTGTAAAAAATAATGTGAGTAGAGCTGAACTTGCAAGCCTTGGTAAAATTTTAAAGCTTAGATAAATTATGTTAAAATAATGAATTTGTAAACTTGCCACCTGTGGTAGGGTTATCTGTGAACAGATATTTCTACAAGGGGCATACAAAGAAGTGGGGATATTATCCCTTAGAATTTGAATTGGAACCGCCTATGATTAACATCAAAAAAGGATTGGATCTGCCACTTAGCGGTAAGCCACAGCAAGTGATTGGACAGGCTCCTGCGGTATCTCATGTTGCTCTTTTGGGCACTGATTACCACGGACTGCGTCCATCAATGGCTGTTGAAGTAGGCAATACCGTAAAGAAGGGACAGGTACTGTTCGAGGATAAGAAAAACCCTGGAACACGCTTTACCGCTCCTGCATCTGGCAAAGTAGTTGCAGTAAATCGTGGTGAGCGCCGTGCATTCCAGTCGGTAGTTATTGAAGTTGATGCCTCAGCAAAGGGTGTGGAATTTAAGAAGACACCAAAAGAGAAATTAACTGATCTTACACCAAGTGAAGTTATTGATGAGCTTGTAGAGTCAGGAATGTGGACAGCATTTAGAACACGTCCTTTTGACAAGATCCCATCAGTAAAATCACTGCCTCATTCAATTTTCGTCACCGCCATGGATACAGAGCCAGGCTCAGCTGACGCCAAAGTTGTAATCGACAGAGAGTCTGAGGCTTTTGTAAACGGTCTTATGGTTTTAAGCCGTCTTGGAGATTTCAAGGTTTATGTATGCAAGGATGACAGATCTCTGCCAACCTGCAATGCAACCAACGTTGAAGAGGTGGTTTTCGTAGGTCCTCATCCTGCAGGTCTGCCAGGCACTCACATCCATTTTGTTGATCCGGTATCAGAGACCAAGACTGTATGGCACATTGGCTATCAGGATGTTATTGCTATTGGTCATCTCTTTGTTGAGGGCGAATACTACAACAAGCGTATTATTGCCATCAGCGGTCCAAACGCAAAGGAACCAAGACTTGTAGAGACACTGCAGGGCGCATCAGTAGCTGAGCTTACAGCCAATGAGATTGTAGAGTCACAGTATGGCGTGCGTGTAATTGCCGGCAGTGTGCTGTGGGGCAACAAGGCAGTAGGTCCATATGCCTACCTTGGCCGTTATCACAGACAAGTTTCAATTATTGAGGAAGGTACTGTAAATGAGTTCTTAGGCTGGTTAACCCCAGGCTTTAGACGTCACAGTGTTTCAACTGCCTACGCATCATCATTAGTAAAGCCAGCATCATATATTATCAATACTGCTGTTAATGGTGGTTCGCGTTCTATGGTACCAATTGGCACATATGAGAAGGTAATGCCTTTAGATATGGAGCCTACTATGCTGCTTCGCGCCATTGAAATCAATGACGTAGATCAGGCCAAGATGTTAGGTATTTTAGAGCTCGCTGAGGAAGATGTTGCTCTTTGCACCTATGCATGTCCGGCCAAGACTGATTATGGTCGCCTGATTAGAAGAAGCTTAACCAAGATTGAACTGGAGGGTTAAGCCGTGCTCCTTGATATGATGAAAAAAGTAGCACCTATGTTTGAAAAGGGTGGTGTGCTTGAGAAGTTCTACCCTCTTTATGAAGCTACTTTCACCTTACTTTATACCCCAGGTACAGTAACTAAGGGTCAGACTCACGTACGTGATTTCATTGACTTAAAGCGTATTATGATTATTGTCTGGTTTGCCGTGTTCCCTGCCATGTTCTATGGCTGGTACAACGTTGGTGCTCAGACAGTTATGGCAATTGCCTCCATGCCAAATGGCGCCGAGATTGCTTCAGCATCATATGCTCTGGTTTCTGAGAACTACCACTATGCCATCATTCAGATGTTAGGCGCATCATTAGGTACTGATGCCGGTATCTGCTCCAAGATGATTATCGGTGCAGTATACTTCCTGCCTGTATATCTGGTTGTGTTTGCAGTTGGTGCTTTCTGGGAAGTTCTGTTCTGTCTGGTCAGAGGCCACGAGGTTAACGAGGGTTTCTTCGTAACATCTATCCTCTTTGCTCTGATTCTGCCTCCAACAATTCCTCTGTGGCAGGCTGCCTTAGGTATTTCCTTTGGTGTAGTTATTGCCAAGGAAATTTTCGGTGGTACCGGACGTAACTTCATGAACCCTGCCTTAGCTGGCCGTGCATTCTTATTCTTCTCCTATCCTGCCAATATTTCAGGTACCAACTGCTGGGTTCCAGTAGATGGCTTTTCCGGCGCCACTCCTCTGGCACAGTGGTCAGAAGGTGGCGAGAGCGCACTTGTAAACTTTGCCGGCGAGAAGATCTCATGGATGGATGCCTTCTTAGGTAACATTCCAGGTTCCATGGGTGAGGTTTCAACACTTATGATCCTGGTTGGTGGCCTTATCATCGTTGCAACTGGTATTGCCTCATGGCGTATCATGGCCGGTGTAGTAATTGGTGCCTTCCTGTGCTCATCAATGTTCAATGCCATCGGTTCTGAAACCAACAATATGTTTTCAATGACAATCATATGGCACATCGTATTAGGCGGTTTCGCCTTCGGTATGATTTTCATGGCTACAGATCCAGTATCAAGCTCCTTTACCAACAGCGGTAAGTGGGCCTTTGGTATCCTGATCGGTGTCATGGTAGTGCTTATCCGCGTTGTAAACCCTGCATACCCAGAGGGTATGATGCTGGCAATCCTGTTTGCAAACTGCTTTGCACCACTGTTTGATTACCTAGCAACACAACGCAACATCAAGAGGAGACTTGCTCGTGCCAAAGCTTAATAAAGACTCCGTATTTGGAACATTCGTTGTTATTATTACTTTCTGTCTTGTCTGCTCAGTATTAGTATCTACTGCTGTAGTAGCACTTGATCCATTCAAGAAGGCAGCTATTATCAACGATCGCCAGATCAGTATTTTGCGTGTATCAGGCTTTGAAGTTCAGAGCACTGTCGCAAAAACCTATGAAAAGCACATTGATGCTAATCTTTTAGATGTTGCAACCGGTGACTTCCTTGCTGATAGAAAGGCAGAGGCTGACAGCTACAACTTTGCTTCTTTAGCAAAGCAGCCAGAGTTCTCTGACTCAATTCCTGCAGACGTTGACTTTGCCGGTATCCGCAGCAGATCAAAGCTCATGCCTGTCTACTTCTCAAGAGATGATGAAGGTCAGGTTGTTCGTATTATTCTTCCATTCTATGGTCAGGCCCTGTGGTCAACAGCCTATGGTTACATTGCTGTTGCCGCCGATGGCAATACCATTGAAGCCGTTACCTTCTACAGCCACGGTGAGACCCCAGGTCTTGGCGGTGAGATTGACAACCCACGCTGGCAGTCAATCTGGGTTGGCAAGAAGCTGATGCGTGAAGATAATACCTTTGGTTTCAAAATCACCAAGACCCCAGATCACTCAGGCGAGGGCAAGGACTATGACGTAGATACCCTATCAGGTGCTACTCTTACCGCCCGCGGTGTTGAGAATGCCGTCCGCTACTGGATGAGCGTTGCCTACAGACCATTCCTTGACAAATTACGTCAGGGTCAGGTTGACCTGAGCCCTAAGGTTCTTGCTGCAGAGGAGAGTGCTCCTACAGCTGCAAAGCCTGCAGTTCAAGCAAAGACAGTAAAAGTGGAGGCTAAATAATGTCTGATGTAAAAGCCCCAACATGGAAAGAGGCGCTGGTTGATCCTCTCATTGCCAATAACCCGGTAATGATTCAGGTTCTAGGTATCTGCTCTACTCTGGCTGTTACCTCATCAATGAACACCGCCTTTGTTATGGGTATATCAGTTATCGCTGTTACTGCACTGGCAAACCTTGCAGTATCATGCACACGTAACTATATCCCAGGTTCAGTACGTATTATTGCTCAGATGACCATTATTGCCTCTCTGGTAATTCTGGTTGACCAGGTTTTAAAGGCTTTTGCCTATGATCTGTCAAAGCAGCTGTCAGTTTACGTAGGTCTGATCATCACCAACTGTATTGTTATGGGCCGTACTGAGGGCTTTGCTCTTAAGTATCCACCAATTCCTTCATTCTTTGATGGTATTGGTAACGGTCTTGGCTATATGCTGGTGCTGTGTGTTATTGCAAGTATCCGCGAGATCTTCGGTTCAGGCTCATGGTTTGGTATTACCCTCTTTGAGACTGTAAACAATGGCGGCTGGTATGTACCTTGCGGTCTGCTCGTTATGCCACCTTGCGGCTTCTTCCTCGTAGGTCTTTTAATCTGGGCTGTTAAGTCCTATCGTAAGGATCTGTGCGAGGCTCCTGAGTATGAAACTCACAAGGAGGACTAATGGTTGAGCATTACTTATCTCTTTTTGTAAAGAGTATTTTTATTGAAAACATGGCTCTTGCCTTCTTCCTGGGTATGTGTACTTTCCTTGCTGTGTCAAAGAAGGTTACCACATCTGCAGGTCTTGGTATGGCCGTTGTTATGGTTCAGGTTCTGGCTGTTCCTGTAAATAACATCATCAATACATATGTATTAAAGCCTGATGCAATTGTGCAGGGTCTTGACCTGTCATTCTTAAGCTTTATTACCTATATCGGTGTTATTGCCGCATTAGTACAGATCCTTGAGATGTTCCTGGATAAGTTTGTACCATCACTCTACAGCGCTCTTGGTATTTTCTTACCACTTATTACTGTAAACTGCGTTATCTTCGCCGGTGTATCATTCATGGTACAGCGTGAGTACAATTTCGCAGAATCTGTAGTATATGGTCTGGGTTCAGGTATTTCATGGGCACTGGCTATCGTTCTGTTGGCAGCCATCCGTGAGAAGCTCAAGTACTCAAATGCTCCTGCCGGTATCCGTGGTCTGGGCATCACTTTTGTCACTACAGGACTAATGGCCATTGGCTTCTTGTCCTTCTCTGGCATTCAGCTCTAAGAGGGAGGAAACATGACTACAATTATCTCCGGCGTGATAATGTTCGTAACTCTGGTTGCAGTATTAGTAGCTTTAATTTTAGTTGCTAAGAAATTTCTGGTGCAGTCAGGCGATATCACTATCGGTGTAAATGGCGATCCTTCCCTGGCTATGACATGTCCAGCCGGCGACAAGCTTTTAAACGATCTGTCCAACAAGGGCGTATTCGTTTCATCAGCCTGCGGTGGACGTGGTGCCTGCGGTCAGTGTAAGGTTAAGGTCACCAAGGGCGGTGGCGACGTATTACCAATTGAGTACTCACACTTCACCAAGCGTCAGATCCGTGAAGGCTGGCGTCTTGCCTGTCAGGTAACTGTAAAGTCTGACTGCGAGATCGAGCTTCCAGCCGAAGTATTTGGTGTTAAGAAGTGGGAGTGTACAGTTGAGTCAAATGACAACGTAGCTACCTTTATTAAAGAGTTAAGACTGCGTGTACCTGAGGGTGAGGAAGTTCCATTCCGCGCCGGTGGTTACATTCAGATCGAGGCCGAGCCACATACTGTTGCCTATAAGGATTTTGATATCCCTGAGCAGTATCGTGCTGACTGGGAGCACTTTGGTCTGTTTGATATAGTATCAAAGGTTGACACCCCAACAATCCGTGCCTACTCTATGGCCAACTACCCTGAGGAGAAGGGTCTGATTATGCTTAACGTGCGTATCGCCACACCTCCTCTGCGTCAGCTCAAGGAAATTCCACCTGGCATCATGTCATCTTACATCTGGAATTTAAAACCAGGTGATAAGGTAACCATTTCAGGTCCATTTGGTGAGTTCTTTGCTCGTGAGACTGAGAACGAGATGGTATTCATTGGTGGTGGTGCCGGTATGGCTCCAATGCGTTCACACATTTTCGATCAGTTAAAGAGACTCAATTCAAAGCGTCGTATTTCTTTCTGGTATGGTGCACGTTCCTTAAAAGAAGCCTTCTATGTTGACGAGTTTGATCAGCTGGCTAAAGAGCATCCAAACTTCACATGGCATCTTGCTCTGTCAGAGCCTCTGCCAGAGGATAACTGGACTGGTGCCACTGGCTTTATTCACAATGTTCTTTATGAGAACTACCTCAAGAACCACAAGGCTCCAGAGGATTGTGAATTCTACATGTGTGGTCCTCCAATGATGACCAAGTCATGTGTTGACATGCTTCATTCATTAGGCGTTGAAGATGACAACATCCTCTTCGACAACTTTGGCGGTTAACCAATAACCACTTTGAAAACGCTCACTTATGTGGGCGTTTTCTTATTGGTCGGCAGTATTTTTGCTTTGTAAAAGGGCAGACTTTGATATAAATTGCACTCAAACACAAATGACTTAGAAAAAAGACCCTTATAAGAATAAAATTGCATATAGATAAGTTTTTAGTTATTAAATATATTACTATATACAAATAGGATAATACTTGACGTTAATATATGCGCTATATAGTGTTTTGTGCTTTACTTTTTAGCACGGCTCTTGCCCATGCCGCAGGAATGTGGCAGACAGGAAGGCTTGATTATGGTGACGGATCATCTGAGATCTCGGCCTTTGTTGATATTAGCTCTAATGCACAGCTGCAGGTTGTGCTGTGTTCAAAAAATCAGAGTTTAAAATACAGATTTACTCTGGTTCTGCCTAAGGAAATTACCAACTATACTATAATCGAGGCCAAAATCAGCACCGGAGGCACCTCCTCTACTGCCTATGCCGAGGCTGCCGGCAACTCACTTGAATTTCAGATTGACCCTTACACCCTGATTGCTCTGCCTGACAGTCCTGATCTTTCCATAGAATTTAAAGCGGAAGATGCACAGTTTCTTGGGCTTGATGAGCGTATAAATGTAAGCATGTTAGGTGCAGATCTGTCACTTAGATCTGTAGCCTCTGAGTGTACAGCCTTATGTACCACCAATGGTTTTAACTGTCAGGAGTCACTGCTATCTGCCATATTATGGCCGGTACGCGGTTTTATACATGATGATCCTGTGCGCCTAAAGCATCTTTGCAGCAAGGAGACATCGGCTCTTAGCAATATCTTTACACTTACAGATAAATGTAAAGCTGAGCTTGATGACTACTATAGCAGTGTAGGCAGGGTACCTTTGTCTTTTATCTATAAACTCATGCATGATGAAAAAGGTTCATACATGCGCTATAAAAGACTGTGGAATGAAGCTGTAAGTGATTATACAGGACAGAGTTTTACAGAAAAAATCTCAGTTGATGATAGTGACTGGTATTTACTTGAATATGCTCTGTTGCACTCACATGGGCTTAAGGAATATCCAAAGAGCTTTTATGATATTTTATCCTACAAACAAGATCCTACCACGCTCATTTATGAAATAGACAACCGTTATGAAATGGAGAGCTTAAAGTACAAATCTGTACTGATGCGACGTGTAGGATCATCACTTAATACCATTAAAAAAATAGACAGGGCTCTTAAGCACTGGAATGAATTTTACAGGCAGTTTAGTGCACAGCTACCTCAGGTTAAGCAGGCTTTGGCTTTAAAGCCTCTTATGTACAGAAAGATGCTGCTGCGTCTGTGGCATTTTGCAGGTATGCCTCATGGGCTTGAGCTCAAGCCTGAATATGCATTTATTCAGGGAAGTGCCGGCAGGCTGACATCTGATGATACGCTTGAGAAAAAATGTTCCTACTTTGAAGGAGCCCGTGAAGATCAGTTTTTCCTAGGTGGCGCCGACTGTCTTAAGACTATAAAAAGCTCACTGCGTGACAGAGGTTTGAAGACGCCTTTGTATTATGAGATGACCAAAAAGTATGAAACTTTTATTGAGGCCTGGGAAAAATCATCCTTTAATACCGATGGTACGGACAAGGATGCATTAGAGCTGCCTTTAGGGCTGACGCTGCTCTCTGCTCTTAAGGTCTATGGCTTTGGTGATTATTTTTTAATGCGCGAGTGTATTTCAACACGTGATAATGATATCTGCTCCTTTGAGGCACAGAGCTCATACGAGAGCTATATACATGAGTTTAAAAACTCAAGTGCCGCCATTGCTGCAGTTTCACAAAGTGATGGGCGCAGGCTCTCTGATCTCAATACACTCTGGCAGGATTATCAGACTGCACTGTCTGAGTATACGCAGGATCTTTGTGATAAGGGCAAAATTGAGAGCTGGAGAGCCGATCTGATGCTTGGTATGGCCTCTATTATGCAGACAGATCTTCTGTTAAATGCCAGTTATGATAGAGAGGAGCTGCCTGATGAGTCACTGCTACTAGAGTATTCAGATGTGGCAGATGATGGTCTTGTCGCACCTGCAAGAGAGGATAAAACACAGAGCAAAAATGGTCGTACCGAGCTTGTTGATCTTGACGCCATGCACTACATGGATAAAGATTAATGTTCTGATGCTGTATATGGACAATAGCTGGCAGGGAAAACTCAGTAGGATTGACAGGAGGGGCCATATGGCCCCTTTGCATTAAGAGTTAAGCAGAAAATAAAAGGTACCAACAACTGCAGCCACTGCAAGGGCAATGAGTAGTGCAGTATTGATGGTTTTCTGATAGCTTACGCCTATACAGAAGAATATACACACTAAAATACCGCAAAAGGTTGCTGTTATGCCATTTGGGTAGAGTGCAATTGCTACAGTAAGGACTATAGTCAGAATAAGCGAGGACACAAAGAAGTGCACGCGTCTTTTGGCCATGATCATTTTTTCACGGCGCACGGCATCCTCTCGGGCCTGTTTTAATGCCAGATCTTTTTCCTTTTTGATTTTATCAAAAGGATCTTCTCTAGTTGGTATATTTTGATTTGTATCTTCCACAAAACTCTCCTGAGATAATTAGGCTTTATCGTCTTCAGCCTGGCGCAGAAGCTCATTAATACCTACTTTGGATAATGTCTTCTCGTCAACCTTCTTAACGATAATAGCAGCATAAAGTGAACACTTGCCATCTTTTGAAGGCAGTGAACCTGAAACAACAACAGAGTGAGGCGGTACGCGACCATACATGATCTCACCTGTTTCTCTATCATAAATACGTGTAGATTTGCCGATGAATACGCCCATGGAAATTACAGAGCCCTCACCTACAATCACACCTTCAACAACTTCAGATCTGGCACCAATAAAGCAATTGTCTTCAATAATGGTAGGACCGGCCTGTACAGGCTCGAGAACACCGCCAATGCCGACACCGCCAGAGAGGTGAACATTTTTTCCGATCTGAGCGCATGAACCTACGGTAGCCCAGGTATCAACCATGGTGGCTGAGCCTACGCGGGCACCTATATTTACAAATGAAGGCATAAGCACAGCATTTGGCTCGATGTGGCTGCCGCGTCTTACGACGGCGCCAGGGCAGACACGGATCTGCTCTTTGGCAAAACGCTCTTGTGTATAGCCATCAAACTTTAAAGGTACCTTGTCAAAATAGGCACCACCTGGATATTGTGTAATAAAATTATCCTGAATTCTAAATGAAAGCAGTACAGCCTTTTTAACCCACTGATTTACGATCCAGTCGCTGCTCTCTTTGTGAGCTACGCGCAGTGTTCCGTCATCAAGGCCAGAGATAACATCTAAAATTGCACTTTTAACATTTGGATCAACATTATTTGGATTAATAGAGGCACGGTTCTCAAATGCATCCTCAATAATGGAGATTAACTTTGCTTCAGACATAATGTCTCCTTTTATGTATTATTTAGTTCTAAAACTTTATACAGTTCTTTTTGTAATTTATCCTGTAAAGGCTGACTTAATGGTAACCCTTCATCTGTAGTAATGGAGAAGAAATCGTCAGCGCGTTCTCCTGTAGTGGTAATCCTGGCAGTTACAATCTGACAGTTACACCTGTTAAATACCATGCCGATCTTAGCCAATAGTCCATGAGTGTCAAGAGTTGAGATCTCAAGGCAGGTGTTTTTTGCACTCTTTGTGGGCAAAAATGTAATCACGGTTGGTACTTTAAAGGGTGACTTTACATGAGCAAATAATACATCATATTTAGGCTGATTATGCAAAGAATCGTATAGGGAGTTGCGTAAAAGGTGTAGTCTGTCACTTTCATACAGACCACCATGCTGTGTCTGAAACTTTATGGTGCACAGAGTAAAGTTATCATTTTTGCGCATTATTTGTGCACTCTGTACATTAAGCTTTCTGTAAGCCATAGCCAGCACTATACTTGCAAAATTAAAAATCTTATTATTGCTGATAATAAGAACTTCAGTGCCAATATCTGCATGCTGTGCAAACAGAATAAGGGGTTTGTCCTTATTGTTAAACTCAAGAATATTGCGTGTATGCCAGGCAATTTCAAAGGCACTGTAGTGTATAAAATATGTATTTTCAAAACCGCTCCACAGGGCGCTTATCTCCTTGATGCGGTTTTTGGGCAGATGGCGCAGGGCAATCTGCTGATTTTCTTTGACATGCAGTGACATGTCTCGTGGGTTTTCAAAGCCCTGGCGCAGCACCTGACGGGTGGCAAAGTACAGCTGACGGAAGATGGAGTCTTTCCATGAGGTCCATTCTCTGTCATTGGTGGCTGTGATGTCGGCCACGGTCAGGCAGTACAGACAGTTGAGATGATCCTCATCCTCAACCTCGCGGGCAAAGCTGTTGACTATGTTTGGATCGTTGATATCACGTCTTTGTGCTGTAGATGACATTAAAAGATGTTTTAGCACTAAAAATGATATGAACTGTGTCTGATACTGTGTATAGCCGTGCAGCTGACAAAAATACAGAGCCTCTTTGGCACCTTCAACTGCGTGATGGCCACCGGTGCCTTTTGCTATATCATGTAAAAAGGCCGCTACATTTAGAATTTCCACATCTGCAATCTGATTGTAGACATTTTTAAATAAAGCAAAGATGGAATTGTCGTTTTCATTTAAATCGCAGATGTTTTTAAGCACACGTATGGTATGTTCATCTACTGAATACATATGGAACATATCAAACTGTGACTGACCTTCAATTCTCTCCCACTGTGGCATATAGGCAGATAGTATGCGGTGATCATGCATTAAAGGCAGTGTGGTGTTAAGGGCATTGCGCTCATTTAAGATCTTTTTTAGTGTGGCGCGGCACTCTGGAATTTCAAAAAGATATATAGGCAGACGGCGTCTGGCCTCACGCAGCTGACGCAGGCAGTTTACATGTAGACCTAATATATTGTCATGCTTGGAGATTTCATAAAAAACCTCAAGCATCTTCTGCGGATCCTGCATGAAGATATCAGGATCGGCAATATCAATCAAAGGGCCACGGCGCAGAAAATAGCTGTTTAGGTACTCAGGCTCGTCATCATCGCCAAGATGACCTGTAATGCGCACAGTCTCAAGCTGCAACGCCATGGAGTTGAGCTCACGTATACGTCTTACAGTGCGGTAAAAAGAGCGCATGAGCTTTTCAACAGGTCTGTTGCCATCATCGCCATAGCCCAGCAGTGAGGCTACAGCAATCTGCCTGTCCAAGGTAAGTCTGTCACCATGTCTTTGCGTAGCTACATGCAGAGCATAGCGTATATGCCACAGAAAGTTGCGACACACCACAAGCTCATCAAACTCAGAGCGGTTTAAAAAACCAAGATTGAGCATGTCATCTATGGTCTTGGCCTTAAAGTGGAAGTTTGCAATCCACTGCATGACCTGAATATCGCGCAGACAGCCAGGATTGTTTTTTATATCAGGCTCAAGATTGTAGCCTGTATCTTTATAGCTGTGATGGCGGGCCACCTGTTCATTGAGCTTGCCCTTTAAAAACTTTCTTGTATCCCAGAAGTTATCCTGCTCCAGGGCATTTAAAAGCTCATTGTAGATATGCTCAGAGCCTGCTATAAAGTGGGTTTCAAGTAAATTGGTCTTAACTGTTATATCAAGGCGTGAATTTTCAACAGTCTGTGCAACAGAGCGTACAGCAGAGCCTAAATCAAGCTTTAAATCCCACAAAAAGGAGATAAAGTTTTCAATTCTGTCCTTGCATGTCTCATCAGTTATCTCATCTGCACTTACAACTAAAATGTCTATATCTGACATTAAAAACAGCTCGCGCCTGCCAAAACCTCCTACAGCTAAAAGAGCAATATCAGTGTAGGTGTCAAGGTTGAAGTGAGAGTAGATTTTACTTAAAAGATCATCTATAAAATCAGAGTAGCTAAAGAGCAGGGATTGAATATTATAACCTTCGGCAAAGGCCTGACATAAAAAGTCATGATAGGCACTGATGCTTTTCCTGCCATCTTCGATGCTGACATTGACAAAAGGGGTATCAAAATACCTGTCTTCAATGTCAAGGCTTATCTCAAGACGAGGAACGGTTATAATTTCGTACATGGATAAAAGAGCCTGTTTAGTGCCTTATGATGCGCTCAATACTCTCTTCCTCGCGCCAGGTGAGAATTTCGACACCGTCTTTAATAACGACAAGAGAGTGCTCATACTGAGCTGAAGGCTGTTTGTCAGCTGTGGTTGCAGTCCAGCCATCCTTTTTTGAAACCTTGCACTTGTAGGTACCGGCATTGATCATAGGCTCAATAGTAAAGGTCATGCCTTCTTGCAAAATAAGAGAAGCATTGTTTCTATAGTGCAGAACCTGTGGCTCTTCATGGAAGTTGCGGCCAAGACCATGTCCGCAGTAATCGCGTACTACAGAAAAACCGTTTTTATCGGCTATGCTCTCAATGACGCGACCCACCTCTGTAAGATTGATTCCAGGTCTTATAATCTTTATGGCCTCATACAGACACTGCTGTGTAACCTCGCACAGCTTTTTATTTCTAGGAGCGGTCTCGCCGCCTACTATGAACATTTTTGAGGTGTCGCCGTAAAAGCCGTCTTTGATAACTGTAACGTCTATATTGACAATATCGCCTTTACGTAATTTCTTGGTTGATGGAATGCCGTGACAGACCACCTCATTGACTGAGATACAGGTGCACTTTGGATAACCATGATAGCCAAGACAGGCGGAAATAGCATGCTGTTTGTTCTGTATATGATCAAGACAGATATCATCAAGCTCCTGTGTGGTGACACCGGCTACCACATAAGGCTCAATTATCTTTAAAACCTCGGCTGCAAGAGCTCCTGCAACACGCATTTTTTCTATTTCACTTTCTGTTTTTAATGTAATACTCATATCTCACTCCGTTGATGCGCATATTGTATCAAATCACTCTTTTAAAAACTTAAATTTTGTATACAAAAGTTATTAGGTACAGCTCAAATTTAGGCAGGCTGAGCCATAGGGCATATAAAAAAGAGAAAATGAAAAAAAGCTTCTTATATATCATATAAATCCCGTAAGCTTTTCTTGTAGCTACACAAGAGCCATCAGTACTTTGCTCAAAAAATACTTAATGTGTATCTAAATGGCTGATATAAGCTATATAAAGCTATGTTTATGTATAAGAAAATTAAAATTTTTCTAGTTTAAAATTTTATGTACAATTGAGCTTTTACCGTAGATAAAATCATACATATGATAAAAATGTTAATCAAAAGTAAAGTATAATTAAGGTAGGATGGAGTAAAATTTTACAAAACCGGGTTAAAAGTGTTTGCAAGATCAAATTTATTGGATTTTGCCTATAGGTTTTAGCTTTTATTTACACCATAATCACTATAGCTATGATGATTTTTTCTACAGGAGTGTGAATTATGCGACGCCTATATTTACGCTTTATCCTTGGCATTGCTGTATGCCTTTTATCAACCTCAAAAGCCATAGGCTCAGAGTCTTTGCATGGGGTGACCTTCAGGGTCTTCTGCGCAGCACAGATGGCTCCTTTCTCCTTTATCAATGATAACTGGCAAAGCCCAGAGGGCATAGATATTGATATTCTTTTAGAACTGCAAAAACGCCTGGGTTTTGAGCTTGAGAACAACAGAATTATTCCTGTACCGCAGGATCTGGCGCTTTATTTTCTGCAAAGCGGTAAATCAGATATTTCCATAGGTGGTGTAGCCGCAACCTATGAAAGAGAAAAGATTTTCTCCTTCTCAAGAGTCTACTCACAATCAGCCCTTGGTATTGTAAAACGCTCTAATGACAATGAGATAACCTGTTTTAGCAGCCTTAAGGGCAAAAGAGTGGCTGTAGTAAGCAGATCAGATGCCTATGACTATGTGACAAGTGTGCTAAAGGAAAGTCAGATTATAGAAATTCCACAGCTGACCAAAGGCTTTTTTATGGTCTATAACGATCAGTGCGATGTGCTCGTGGCTGACAGATATGCCCTGTCATATTTTGTAGATACAGTGCCATCAATTGAGCTGACACTGCTTACTGATGCCTTTAATCTTGATGCAGGGCGTATGGCCATGGTCTTTAATCAGAATTTTGCCTACAAGGATATTATCAATCAGGAGCTTGATCGCATGATGGCAGATGGCACCGTGGAGAAGATAAATCGTAAGTGGCGCACTAAAAGCTCCTATTAAACCATTTTACGTAAATCATTTTATTAACTCTTAAAATATGGCAGGACCGACCATCCTGCCATGCTTTTTGTAATTAAATTTTTCACATTATTTTAAAGCACAGCCAAAATAGTTTAGAGTTTAGTGATACGAGACTTACTGTGGGGTATTTATGCGATTTTTATCTTTATTAGTACTATTTCTATCCATTTTTTCATTAAACACTGCTATGGCCAATCAGAGCAGTAAAAGGACTTTTTCTATGCTCAGTGTTCACAAGGAAATATATCTGGCAGGCGGATGCTTCTGGGGAGTTGAGGAGTATTTTTCACGTATTGACGGTGTGGTGGATACCATATCAGGCTATGCCAACGGACATACACAAAATCCAACCTACAAACAGGTAATATCACAAAATACAGGCTTTGCCGAGACTGTAAAGGTGGTCTATGACCCAAAGGCTGTGGATTTAAAAACACTTATTGTGCAGTATTTTAAAATCATAGATCCTACAGTGCTTGACAGACAGGGCAATGATATTGGCAATCAGTACCGCACCGGTATCTACTTTAAGGATAAAAAGGATCTTGATGTCATTTTGCCTGTTATCATGAAAGAGCAGAGCAAATATAAAAAGCCTATAGTGACTGAGGTCAAACCGCTTGAAAACTTCTATGTAGCTGAGGATTACCATCAGGATTATCTTAAAAAGAACAAGGATGGCTACTGCCATATCACCTTTGACAGCCTTGAGGATCTGAAAAAAGAGGATGTGGTTGATGCTGATGACTATGCCATAAAGAATATAGAAGAGGCTATTGCCTCACTTACAGATGAGCAGCGTCACGTAACTCTTGAGGCCGGCACAGAAATGGCCTATTCAGGTGAGTATGACAAGCACTTTGACAAAGGCATCTATGTTGATGTTATAAGCGGCGAGCCTTTATTTATCTCGGCTGATAAATATGACTCTGGCTGCGGCTGGCCTGCCTTTATAAAACCAATCAGCGACAGTGTGATCAAGGAGAATATGGATTATTCACACAATATGGTAAGGGTTGAGGTCAGATCGCGTGTGGCTAACTCCCATCTTGGTCATGTCTTTGATGACGGTCCTGTCATTGACGGTAAAAGACAGCTGCGCTACTGCATCAACTCAAATGCTCTGCGCTTTATTGCCTATGATGATATGGAAGCAAAGGGCTATGGCAAATACAAGGCTCTTATAGATGAGGCTGACAAAAAAGGCTTTAATCAAAAATAGCGTGATAGTCTAATCTGTTATATAAGACACAGGGGCTTAAATAAAATCAGTGCCTGTATTTAAGCACTGATTTTTATGTACCTTAAATTAAAACTAAGACAGGCACTTTTTTACATATAGGTCTGTCTTTATTATATGCAGCTAGTGTCTGAATTTAAGTCTGTCCTCAGCTGACATATGTGGATTTAGCATATTTTCAGGTCTAAAGAGCTCATCTAGCTGCTCTTTGCTCAAAAGGCCACGCTCTAAAGCCAGATCATATACTCTCTTACCGCTGACAAGTGCCTCTTTGGCCAGGGCTGCTGACTGCTCATAGCCAATATATGGATTAAGGGCTGTAACAATACCAATAGAGCCATAGACAAAGTCAGAGCAGACCTTTTCATTGGCTGTAATGCCATCAATACATTTGTCGGCAAGTGTCTCCATGGCATTTTTAAGCATGGTAATTGATTTAAAGAGTGAGTAGGCAATAACAGGCTCAAAGACATTAAGCTCAAGCTGACCGCCCTCTGCGGCAAAGGATATGGCCACATCATTACCTATCACGGCATAGCAGACCTGATTTACCACCTCAGGAATTACAGGGTTGACCTTGCCTGGCATAATGGAGCTGCCAGGCTGCATCTTTGGCAGATTGATTTCATTAAGACCGCAGCGTGGACCTGAGGATAACAAGCGCAGATCGTTACAGGTCTTTGACAGTTTTATTGATATTCTCTTGAGCAGATTGGAGATCTGCACATAATCGCCGCAGTCAGGAGTGGCGGCAATAAGATCCTCTGCTGTTTTGAAGTTAATGCCTGTCACCTGACGCATATACTTCTCAACTGCCTTGGTATAATCTGGATGGGAGTTGATGCCTGTTCCAATGGCTGTACCGCCCATATTGATTATGGTCATAAGCTCGCGGGCATCGGCAAGAAGCTTGATATCACCCTTTAGCACATCGGCATAGGCCTTAAACTCCTGACCCAAGGTCATAGGTACGGCATCTTGCAGCTGTGTACGGCCCATTTTAAGCACATCTTTAAACTCAACTGCTTTGCGATCCAAAGAGGCGAGCAGATAGTGCATTTTATCAATAAGGCCTGTAAGCTCATCGTAGACTGCAAGCTTGATGGCAGTAGGGTAGGCATCATTGGTAGACTGTGACAGATTGACATGATCATTTGGATGACAGTACTGATACTCACCCTTGTTATGTCCCATAAGCTCAAGGGCCACATTGGCAATAACCTCATTGGCATTCATATTGGATGAAGTGCCGGCACCACCCTGAATCATATCTACAACGAACTGATCATGATAGTTACCTTCAATAATTTTATCGCAGGCTTTGCATATGGCAGAGGCAATGGTGCCATCAAGCACACCAAGTTCGCTGTTGGCAAGAGCAGCTGCCTTTTTGACGCGCGCAAAGGCTGTAACAAATGAGGTGTGATTTGACAGTCTGTCACCTGATATTACAAAATTCTGCAAGGCTCTGTAGGTCTGCACTCCATAATAGACATCATCAGAAATCTCAAGTTCACCTATAAAATCATGTTCTATGCGCTTGCTCATATTCAGCCCCTGTAGCTTAAAAAATATATTGCACTTAATGCATATCTAAAACTTACATCAATAATAGTTCATATTTATTAAATAATTTACAAGTTCAAAAAATAATATGCATCTGTGCACACATTTAAAGCTTTATACAAAATAACATTATGATTTTACATAAGGTTTTGTGAACTTTGGTACTAACCGCTGTGCCCTTATATTAATTTTTTACTAAAGATAGTGTAAAACAAAAGTTTTTATCTCAAACTTAAGCATAATTAGGCCATAGCTTGTAAAAAAGTAAATTTTTAGCCTGTATCTGAATTAAAAAAGGGGGCTTATTGAAGAATCTGATTGAAGTATAAAACTCTCTTTATAATTTTTTTATCCGCTTAAAAAATTGGCAGGAATAAAAGAGCATTTAGGCCAATCCTATATGCTAAAGAATTAAAACTCTTCAGATCACTGTACTCATGATAAAGTCATATCGCAGCCCTAGTGTAAGCACGTTGCTAAAGGTACATACGTCTTTTGACAAAGTTTTTATCAGTATTTTTAAAACACAGGACAGAGCTTTTTTTATATGTGGTATATGAGGGCAGGTAAATGCCTTCTATTGTGTTATTTAGAGCTTATTTTTGGTAGAATATTAAAGTCGGATTTATCATAAACTAGCATTTAAAGAATGTAGGATCTTATCGTATGGAAATTCTCTTAGGTTCCCGTGCCCTGTCTGATTATAAAATCGAAAAACTCAAAAGCGCCCTTTTAAAGGAAGGTGTGCAGATCTCTTCGATCAATACCTGTTTTGTACATCTTGCAGATACAACTGCTCCGCTTAGCGACAGTGACAGAGATATTTTAAAGAAAATCTTAAGCTACGGCCCTGCATCTGTTGAAACTGCCAGCAAAGGCAGAGTGTTTTTTGTAATTCCACGTGTAGGCACCATCTCTCCTTGGGCCTCAAAGGCAACTGATATTGCCAGAAACTGCGGTCTTAACCATATTCACCGTCTTGAGCGCGGTATTGCCTATTATATTGAAAGCGCTTCAGGCACTCTAAGTGATGATGAAGTTAAAATCATCAAGTCACTTATCCATGATCGCATGATGGAGAGCGTACTTGATTCATTAGAGCAGGGCGAGGCTCTGTTTGATTCACAAAATCCAAAACCATTTAAGACAGTAGCTCTAAAAGAGGGCGGCATCGAGGCCCTTAAAAAGGCCAATGTCGAGCTTGGCCTTGCTCTGTCTCAGGATGAGATGGAATATCTGCTGACTAGCTTTAAGAGCCTTGATAGAGATCCTAGCGATATTGAGCTTTACATGTTTGCTCAGATGAATTCAGAGCACTGCCGTCACAAGGTATTCAACGCCAGCTTTGAAATTGACGGCAAGACCATGGACAAGTCTTTATTTGGCATGATTCGCAATACCTATGAGGCCAATCATGACTATGTGCTCTCAGCCTACAAGGACAATGCCGCTGTTATGGAAGGTTCAACAGCCGGCCGTTTCTTTGCTGACAGAAATACACATGAGTACAACTACCATCAGGAGGATATGCCTATTCTGATGAAGGTTGAGACTCACAACCATCCGACAGCCATCTCTCCATTCCCAGGCGCCGCCACAGGCTCTGGCGGTGAGATTCGCGATGAGGGCGCCACAGGTGTAGGCTCAAAGCCAAAGGCAGGTATGTGCGGCTTTAGCGTATCAAATCTTAAGATTCCAGGTGCCACACAGCCATGGGAATTTGATTTTGGCAAACCAGATCGCATAGCCTCAGCCCTTGATATCATGATTGAGAGTCCTTTAGGTGCAGCCTCATTTAACAATGAATTTGGACGTCCAAACCTCTGTGGCTATTTCAGAACCTATGAAGAGCAGGTTGATAGCTTCAACGGCCTTGAGATCCGCGGCTATCACAAGCCAATTATGCTAGCAGGCGGCTGGGGTAATATACGCCGTGAGCACATTATCAAGGATAAGATTCTGCCAGGTGCCAAGCTTGTAGTTTTAGGCGGCCCTGCCATGGACATAGGTCTTGGCGGCGGTGCAGCCTCTTCTATGAACTCAGGACAGTCAACAGAGGATCTGGATTTTGCCTCTGTACAGCGTGGCAACCCAGAAATGCAGCGTCGCTGTCAGGAAGTTATCGATGCCTGCTGGCAGATGGGTTCTGCCAATCCTATTATGTTTATCCACGATGTGGGTGCAGGCGGTCTGTCAAATGCTATGCCTGAGCTTGTATCTGATGGTGGTGTAGGCGGCCGCTTCAATCTGCGTGCCATTCCAAATGACGAGCCTGGCATGAGCCCGCTGCAGATCTGGTGTAATGAGTCTCAAGAGCGCTATGTGCTTGCCGTATCTGAAGAGAACTTTGCTATCTTTGAGCAGCTGTGCAAACGCGAAAGAGCACAGTTTGCCGTCATTGGCGAGGCTACAGAGGAGCGTCGTGTGGTTCTTTATGATTCACACTTTGACAACTGCCCTATAGATCTGCCGCTTGATATTCTTTTAGGCAAGCCTCCACGCATGCACAAGTGCGTTAAGAGCGCCACCCACAACTCACAGGAATTTGTAGAGGATGGCATCAATGTGCTTGAGGCCTGTGAAAGAGTACTGCGTCTGCCTACAGTTGCCGAGAAGACCTTCCTTATCACCATTGGAGACCGTTCTGTAACTGGTCTTGTCGCAAGAGATCAGATGGTAGGTCCATGGCAGGTACCTGTAGCTGATGTGGCCGTAACTGCAGCCTCCTATGACACCTATTACGGTGAAGCTGCCGCCATGGGTGAGAGAACCCCTGTGGCTCTGCTTGACTATGGTGCCTCAGTGCGTCTTGCCGTAGGTGAGGCCATTACCAATATTGCAGCTGCCTATATTGGCGATCTAAGCCGCGTCAAACTCTCAGCCAACTGGATGGCCGCCAATGGACATCCTGGTGAGGATGCCGGTCTGTACGAGGCTGTAAAGACCTTAGGTATGGATATCTGCCCAGAGCTTGGTCTTACCGTACCAGTTGGCAAGGACAGTATGTCCATGCGCACCACATGGCAGGAAAATGGTCAGGACAGAGCAGTAACAGCTCCTATGTCTCTTATCATTTCATCCTTTGCCCGCTGTGAGGATATAAGAAAGACCTTAACTCCACAGCTAAGAACTGATATGGGTGATACCACCTTAATCATGGTGACATTATCTGGCGGTCAGAACCGTCTTGGTGGCTCATGTCTTGCCCAGGTTTACAGAAAGCTTGGCCGTGCCTGCCCAACTCTTGATGACACCTCACGTCTCAAGTCACTCTTTGATGCCGTGCAGTTCCTGAACAAGAATTCACTGATTCTTGCCTATCATGATATCTCTGATGGCGGTTTATTTGTTACAGCCGCAGAAATGGCCTTTGCAGGTCACACAGGTTTAGAGATAAGACTTGATCAGATAGGCTCTACAGATTTAGGTGCCCTCTTTGCCGAAGAGCTTGGTGTGCTTATGCAGGTTAGAACCGAGGATAAGGAGCAGGTGCTCAATATTCTCTCAGGTCATGGTCTGTCAAACTGCTCCTATGCTGTAGGTAAGCTGCGCGATGATGACATGATTGTCTTTACCCGCGATGGCAACAGCGTAGTTTCCCAGTCACGCACCCACTTTAGAACCATCTGGGCTGAGACTACACTGCAGATGCAAAAGCTCAGAGACAACCCACAGTGTGCACAAAGCGAATTTGAGCTTAAGAAAGATGCCACTGACAAAGGCCTATTTGTTGATACCACCTATGATATCAATGAGGATATTGCAGCTCCGTTTATTGTCAAAGGCACTGCTCCACGCATTGCTATTTTACGTGAGCAGGGTGTCAACTCACAGAACGAAATGGCTGTGGCCTTTAACAGAGCAGGCTTTAGCTGTATTGACGTACATATGTCAGATATTCTCTCAGGTGCAGTCAGCCTTGATACCTTCAAAGGTTTTGCAGCCTGCGGTGGCTTCTCCTACGGTGACGTATTAGGTGCAGGTGAGGGCTGGGCCAAGTCCATCCTCTTTAATGCAAGAGCCAGAGACGAGTTTGAAAAGTTCTTCAACCGTGCCGATACCTTTGCCCTTGGCGTATGTAACGGCTGTCAGATGATGTCAACTCTGCATGAGCTCATTCCTGGTGCCGACAACTGGCCACGCTTTGTAACCAACGAGTCTGAGCGCTTTGAGGCAAGATTTGTACAGGTTAAGGTAGATAAGAGCCCATCTATATTCTTCAAGGGAATGGAAGGCTCCTCAATGCCTATAGTGGTCTCCCACGGCGAAGGTCGTGCCGAGTTTGCCCAGAGCAAGAAACTTGAGGCCTTAGAGAGCTCAGGTCAGATTGCGCTGCGCTATGTTGATCACAACGGCGATGTAACATCTGCCTACCCTCTTAACCCTAACGGCTCACCAAATGGTATTACAGCTGTCACAAACGCTGACGGCAGATTTACCATCATGATGCCACACCCAGAGCGTGTGATAAGGGCTGTGGCCAACTCATGGCACCCTGACTCATTCAAAGAGGACAGCCCATGGATCAGAATCTTTAGAAATGCCCGCGTCAATGTAGGTTAAGATTTAAACTAAAGATAGATTAAAGATAAATAACGGTGCAGATAGTAAAAATCTGCACCGTTTTTTTACACCTATTATACTGGTGTAAAAATAAAAAAATATATTTAAAATCAGCATGCCAAAGCGCCTAAAAACAAACATTTATTTATAAAAATGTGCGATAACACGCTTTATTAATAAAAATAAACTAATAATTTGGTGGCGGATCAAAAACTTTAATAAATGAAGTGGAATTCTTAACAGCTTGGGCACACAATAAGGCTGGGAGCTAAGATTAGCCACATGATTTGAGTTAGATATAAAGTATTAATTAAGAGGTGTTAATTGGATAATCCACGTGACGTCGCTAGAGACACAATGGCCCTGGTATTAGCCGGCGGACGCGGCAGCAGACTTCGCATGCTCACAGATTACAGAGCAAAACCAGGCGTATTTTTCGGTGGAAAATTTAGAATTATAGATTTTGCCCTGTCAAACTGTGTAAACTCAGGAATCACCCGTATTGGTGTAGTAACTCAGTATAAATCCCACAGCCTTTTACGTCATCTGCAGGCAGGTTGGTCATTCCTGCGCGGTCAGTTCAATGAGTTCATTGATCTGCTTCCAGCTCAGCAGCGTGTGGATGAGGAACACTGGTATCAGGGTACTGCCGATGCTGTTTTCCAGAACGTCGATATTATTAAAAATCACAGACCAAAATACATTGTAGTTCTTGCAGGTGACCACATCTACAAGATGGACTACACCGCCATGGTTATGGATCACATCCGTCACGGCAAGAAAGTGACAGTGGCCTGTATTCCAATTCCACGCAAGGATGCCTATGCCTACGGCGTTATGAAGGTTGACAGCAACTGGATGATCACAGACTTTGTTGAAAAGCCAAAAGATCCTCCTGCAATGCCAAACAATCCTGATATGGCCTTAGCCTCAATGGGTATCTATGTATTTGATGCAGACTTCCTGTATGACATCCTTGAGAGCGATGCCCGCAACCCAGAGTCCAAGCGTGATTTTGGTATGGATATTATTCCATCTCTGGTGCAGAAACGTCAGGCCCATGCCCATGACTTCTCCTTATCATGCATCAGAAATGAAGGCATGCCAGATATCTGCTACTGGCGCGATGTAGGTACCATTGATGCCTACTGGGAAGCCAACATGGATATTGCAGCTGTACAGCCACAGCTTGACGTATATGATACCAGCTGGCCAATCTGGACCCATCAGGTACAGATGCCTCCTGCAAAATATGTACAGGATATCAATGGCACATCATCCATTGTACGTAACTCTGTATGTTCAGCAGGCTGTATCATCTCCGGCTCATCAATCTGCCAGTCAGTACTGTTCTCAGCCACACGTGTGCACTCAAACTGTTTCTTAATGGATGCTGTTGTACTGCCATCATGTGTTATCCACCGTGGCTGCCGTCTGACCAAGGTTATTTTAGATAGAGGCTGTGAGATTCCACGCGGACTTATTATCGGTGAAAATGCAGCACTTGATGCCAAGCGCTTCTACAGATCAGAAGGCGGAGTAACTCTCGTAACCCGCGAGATGTTAATCAAGCTGCGTGAGGATGAGCCACAGCTCTTTGAAGGCTTTGACTCATACGCAAGCCAGAAGTCACCTATTTACTAAATAACTGTCAAACAGACAATGATAAAAATGCCACCGCGAGGTGGCATTTTTATGTGCACAGTATTATGGTTACACCAATAAAAATGCCACCTTGCGGTGGCATTTTACGAAGATCGTAAAAACTGTTATCTCTTTGAGAGAACCTTTACATTGCGCATGGTCTTGCCTGTGTAAATCTGGCGCGGACGACCGATGCGGCTCTCTGGCATTTCCTGCATTTCTGTCCAGTGGGCAATCCAACCTACAGTTCTTGCCAGGGCAAAGATAACGGTAAACATAGATGTTGGGATGCCAATTGCATTGAGGATAATACCTGAGTAGAAGTCAACGTTAGGGTAGAGGTTGCGCTCGATGAAGTATTCATCTGACAGGGCAATACTCTCAAGCTCGGTTGCAACATCTAAAATAGGGTGATCCTTGATGTGCAGCTCATTTAAAACCTCATGACAGGTCTCGCGCATAACCACTGCGCGTGGGTCATAGGCTTTATAAACACGGTGACCAAAGCCTGACAGACGGAATGGATCATTCTTATCTTTGGCACGGGCCACGAATTCAGGAATTCTGTCTGTAGTACCGATTTTCTCAAGCATACGCAGACAGGCCTCGTTGGCGCCACCGTGAGCAGG